>AUXO016872962.1_pt1 | contig 10412 bp, 11 predicted proteins | sample 768731 | NCBI WGS metagenome assembly AUXO01 (sample SAMN02715735, study PRJNA202380) | gut metagenome | biome: sheep rumen | host: Ovis aries | place: New Zealand: Palmerston North | reverse complement strand
ATTTATATGTTATAATTTTCTTGAGGTAAAAAAATATGTTTTCTGTTATTTTAAATAAAAACGAAGAAAAAGAAAAACTAGAAGGATTTCCATGGATATTCAATAATGAGGTTAATTCTTTTGTTGGTGAAATTAAAGATGGAGATATATGTAAGGTATTAACATTTGACCATAAATTTTTAGCATATGGCTTTTTTAATTTGACATCTAAAATTATGGTTAGAATATTATCTTTAGATGAAAACGATGTTATAGATGAAGCTTTTTTTTATAAGAGATTAGAGGATGCAATTAATTATAGAAAGTCTTTAGATTTAAATGATTCTAATTGCATGAGATTAGTATTTAGTGAAGCTGATTTTATACCTGGTTTAATTGTTGATAAATATGCAGATTATTTATGTATTCAAATTTCATCTTTAGGATTAAGTAAGAAAAAAGAGTGGATAATTAATTCATTAGTTAAGCTTTTAAATCCTAAAGGAATATATGAAAGAAGCGATATGGCATCTTTAGAAAAAGAAGGAATGGATGCTTATGTTGGACCTATATATAATGAATTTAATCCTAAGGTATTAGTTGTAGAAAATGGAATTAAGTTCTATGTTGATATGGAAAATGGACAAAAGACTGGTTATTTTTTAGATCAAAAATATAATAGAGATAATATTAAACATTATTGTAAGGGTAAGGATGTATTAGATTTATTTTCTAATGTAGGTGGATTTGCGTTAAATGCCGCAAAGAATAAAGCTTCATCTGTTACTGCATTAGATATTTCAAATCTTGCATGTGAAAACATAAAAGAAAATGCTAAATTAAATGGATTTGATAATATTAATGTAATATGTGATGATACTTTTAATTTCTTAAGAGATACTAATAATTATAATAAATATGATTTGATAGTATTAGACCCACCAGCATTTACTAAATCTAAAGAAACTGTAAAAAAAGCTTATAGAGGATATAAAGAAATTAATTTACAAGCTATTAAGATGATTAAGAAAAATGGTATTTTAATGACTTTTTCATGTTCACAGCATATGACAGAAGATTTATTCTTACAAATGATTAAAGAAGCAGTATATGATTCAGGTAGAAGATGTATGATAATTGATAGAAGAATTCAATCTCCAGATCATCCATCTTTAATATCAACAGATGTTGATTTATATCTTAAGAGTATTACTTTAAGAATTATTTAGGAGTGATTTTATGCTAAAAAATAATTACCATACACATATGAGATTTTGTAATCATGCAATAGGGGATGTAAGAGATTATTGTATTGAGGCAATAAATTGTGGTCTTAATGAATTAGGTATGACAGACCATGGTCCTATAAGAGAAGAATTTATGTCAGATGAGGATTATTCCCGTACGTGGTCATATGAAAATATGAAGGAATCACAAATAGATTCATATCTTGCTCAAATTAATGATGCCAGATTAGAATTTGGTGATAAATTAAAGATTTATTCTGGATTTGAATGTGAATATCTATATGGACATGATGATTTTTATTATGGATTAAGAAGAAAGGTTAATTTCTTGAATTTAGGCATTCATTTCTTCCAAGATGAAAATAAAAAGCTTTACGATACATATTGTGAGGTTACAAATGAAACATTAAAATATTATGTAAATACAATTGAGGATGCTTTAAAGACTGGTCTTTATAATACTTTAGTACACCCGGATTTATTTATGTATGATTATCATAATGAATTTGGAAAAAGAGAATTTGATGATGAGGCAATTAAACAGACAAGAAGAATAATTGAACTTGCAATAAAATATGATGTTTATGTTGAAATAAATGCGAATGGTATTAAAAATGATTATGATAAGGATTTTAAGGATTTCTTATATCCTTATATAGATTTTTGGCGTATCGCAAGCAAATATAGTGATTTAAAGGTAATTGTTGGTGTTGATGCACACGACCCTAAATTACTTAGCGGTAAGCATTTAAAAAGAATTTATGAATTGATTGATGAGGTTGGAATTAAGGTTTTAGATAAAATGACAATCTGTCACTAGGAAGTGGTTTTATGAAGCTAAAGATTGATATAACTCTATCTAATGGTTATATATTAGGCCCAATTAAAAATGAATCATATAATGATGATAAGGATTATTATAAAGGCTCTTTAAATGAATTAAAGACATTAGATGAGGCTATTAAGAAAAGCTTAAAAGAAATAGATGAGACTGAGGCTAAGGAACCTAAGCTTAAGGATTATTTTTTAGCAGAAAAGCTTATGATTAATGATCCTATGCTTTATAGTAAAGCAAAAGAATTAATATATAGTGGCTTATCTTCAAAAAAAGCTTTTAAGATGGCTATGAATCAGTTTATAAATAACTTAAATAAATCAACATCTAGTTATTTAAAAGAAAGAATAGCTGATTTAGAAGATGTTGTTTTAATGGTTATTAAAAATATGGATTATGATTCTAAGGATGAAACATCTAAAAGATATATATTAGTATGTGATAAGGTTAGACCTTCTACATTAATTCAGGATCATGAAAATATATTAGGTATTATATCTAAGGTTGGAGGATTTACATCACATTCAGCAATATTATCAAGAAGCTGGAGTATTCCTTATGTTGTAATTCAAGATCTTCCAAGCTTAAATGATGGAGATATTGCAATAATTGATACTAGATTAAATTATGTAATAACTGAACCAACAAAAGAGCTTATTGAAAAATGTAGTGCTGAGATTAATGCATCATCATTTTATAATAATAAGGCACAACCACACAATGGCTTTAAATTCTTAGCTAACGTATCAACAAATAAAGATATTGATAGAGTTTTAGCATCAGATTTTGATGAGATAGGATTATATAGAACTGAATTAATATTTATGAATTCAAATAGACCATATACATTTGATGAGCAATATACTATATATAGTGAAGCTGTATCATTAATGAAGGGGAAGCCTATTACATTTAGAACATTTGATGTTGGTGATGATAAACAAATAGATTATTTAATTACAAATCATAAGGGATTTGATAATTATATTAAAAATCCTTTAATATTTGAAGATCAGGTTAAGGCATTATTGAAAGCAAATTCTTTTAATACTATTAGAATAATGTTTCCTATGATTGAACAAGAATCTGAATTTATTTATTTAAAGGATTGGGTATTAAGACTTGCAAAAGAAGGTAACTATAATATCCCAAAGATTGGTATGATGCTTGAAACTAAAATGGCTTTAACATCAATTGAGACATTTTTAGAACCAGATTTCTTTTCTATTGGTACAAATGATTTAACACATGAGCTTTATAATATTTCAAGAGAAGATGAAACAAATGAAATATTTAATCATATAAATGATTTAATTGAATCATTAAAAAGAGTTGTTAAATTCTGTAATGAAAAGAATATTTCATTATCTATATGTGGAGAGCTTGCATCAATAAAAGAGGTTGCGATAAGATTTTATGAAATAGGTATTAAAAATCTAAGTGTCTCTCCTGCATCTATGGCTATGCTTAATATGGCATATGATGAATTTATTAATAAAAATTAGTTAAAAGTGCTAGAAAAGCTAGCACTTTTCTTTGTTTTTTATATTAAAAATAGGTATTATGTTGTATAATAAAATTAGATTAATTATGTGAGGTTTTATTCTTATGAGGATGAAGGGATTTATTACGTTTGAAGGTGGAGAATGTAGTGGTAAAACTACAATTATTAAGGAATTAGCAAATGATTTTACTAATAAGGGTATAGATTTTATTACTACAAGAGAACCTGGTGGAATTAAAATAAGTGAAGAGATTAGAAATATTATTTTAGATAATACTAATACAATGATGGTACCTGAGGTTGAAGCTTTACTTTATGCAGCCTCAAGAATGCAGCATTTATGTGAAAGAGTAATACCTGCAGTTAAAGAAAATAAAATAATATTATGTGATAGATATTTAGATTCATCACTTGCATATCAGGGTTATGCAAGAGGTCTTGGAATGGATAGTGTATTAAAGGCAAATAGCTTTGCCCTAGATTACTTACCTGATTTAACAATATATATTGATGTTACACCTGAAGTTGCATTAAAAAGAATGGAAAATCAGGATAGAGGTGGAAAAAAGGATAGACTTGATAGTGAAGGTATTAAATTCCACCAAATGGTATATTTAGGATATCATGAGGTTTTAAAAATGTATCCTAATAGAATTAAGGTTGTTGACGGTAGTAAGCCACTTGATGAAGTAATAAATGATGTAAAGAAAATAATATATAGCTATTTAGAGGAAATAAATGAACGTAAATAATGTTATAAAAAATCAAGAAAAAATATATAACATGCTTAAAAATACCATTAAAGAAGATAGGTTATCTCACGCATATTTATTTTATGGTGAGGATGGTACAGGTAAAAAAGAAATGGCTTATGCCTTATCATGCCTACTTTATGGAGATGATGGTAGTTTTTCATCTGATGTTTCAAAAAACATTTTGAATAATCGATTTATGAATGTTACATATATTGGAATACAAGATGACAAAACTAAAATCTCTAAAGAACAAATAGAGGATTTACAAAAGGAATTTTCTAAAACTAGTTTAGTTGAGGGTATAAGAATTTATATTGTTGATGGAATAGATACTGCATCCCTTGCGGCACAAAATTCATTATTAAAATTTATTGAAGATCCTCAAAATAAAACTACAACCTTAGGTATATTTATTGCGAAAGAAAAATCTATGGTAGTATCTACAATATTATCAAGATGTATATTAATACCTTTTTTACCTATTCCTGAGGATAAGGCAAAAGAATTATTAAAAGAAGATGGCATATCAGATTTAGATAGCGCACTTGCAATAAGTATTACTAATAATATGGATCTTGCAAAAGAGATTGTTAGTAGTAGTGAATATATTAAAATTAAAGAGTTATTTAATGAATTCATTAATATAGAAAATGATAAAGAAATGGTATTATTTTATATCAATAATTTATCTATATTTCAGGATAATAAAAATCTATTAATGTTACTTAAGTTTTTATTGTTATTCTTAGAAGATGCAATGAAGGTTAACGCAAATCAAAGCAATTTGATTTTGACCCCATTATATGATAAAATTAAATCATATAGCGTAAAATATTCTTATAGAATAAAAGATAAGATTGAATTAGTATTAAGCTTGTTTGATGAGCTTAATTATAATGTTTTGGCTAAGAATGTATTTCATGAACTTATAGAGAAATACTTAAAATAGAGGGCTTATGAAGGCAGTTATGGTAGAATTTAAACGTCTTGGTAAAAAATATTACTTTGGCGTTGGAAAGCTAAAACTTAATAAGGGAGATTCTGTAATTGTAGATACCGTAAGAGGTACTGAATTAGGCAAGGTTTTTAGTGATGTATTTGAACTTGACATGAAGGATTTAACATCTGAATTAAAGGATGTTGTAAGAATTGCGTCTTTACACGATAAAGAAACTTATGAAAAGAATTTAAATGACGCATTAGAAGTTACTGATAAAGTAAAAAGTCTTGTAAAAGAAAGACATCTTGATATGAAGGTATTAGAAAGCGAATATACTTTAGATAGAGGTAAATTAATTATTTATTTCGAATCAGAAGAAAGAGTAGATTTCCGTGAACTTGTTAAGGATATTGCAGAAGTATATCATACAAGAATTGAATTAAGACAAGTAGGTTCAAGAGATGGAGCTAAGGTATTTGGTGGTATTGGACCTTGTGGATTAATTGTTTGTTGTAAAACATTTATTACTGAATTTGCGAATGTTTCAATTAAGATGGCAAAGAACCAAAATTTATCATTAAATCCAGCAAATATAAGTGGTAATTGTGGCAAATTATTATGCTGTATTAATTATGAAAATGATCTATATACTGAATTACATCAAAATGCACCTAATGTTGGTGATATTGTTGAAACAGAAAAAGGTAATGCTAAGGTTATTACATGTGATGTTTTAAATAGAAATCTTAAAGTAAAATATTTAACTGAAGAACAAGTATATGGATACTATAAGATTGATGATGTTAAATTCAAAGCTAAAAAGGGTACTTATAAGGGTGAATAATTGTGGCTTTATTAGAGCATGAATTATTAGGGATACCATTATTAAAAATATATCAGGATTCAGATGCATTCTCATTTTCACTAGATTCTATGATATTATCTGATTTTGTATCTATTACAAAAAGAGTGAAAAACATTTGTGACTTATGTACAGGCAATGCACCAATACCACTATATTTATCACAAAGATGTGATGCAAATATAGTAGGTGTTGAAGTACAAGAAGAATCTTTTAAGCTTGCAGAAATGAGTGTAGATAAAAATAATTTATCATCTAGGATTAAAATTATACATTCTAATTTAGTTAATGTTTCTAAAGAAATTGGTCATAATTTTGATATTGTTACAGTAAACCCACCTTATTTTAAGGTTGGTTGTAATAACATAAATCCAAATGATAGAAAGGCTATCGCGAGACACGAGATTTTAGCAACCTTAGATGATATTATAAAAGAATCATCAAGCTTACTTAATTCGCATGGAGTATTTGCGATGGTACATAGACCTGATAGATTATTAGAAATCCTAGATTGTATGAGAAAATATAGGATTGAACCAAAAAGATTACGTCTTTGCTATCCAAAAATTGGTAGTGAATGTAATAATATATTAATTGAGGGAGTTAAGGATGGAGCACCATCTTTAAGAATTCTTGAGCCATTATATATCTATAATAGTGATAATAAATGGACTGAAGAAGTTTTAAAAATATATAATTTAACGAGGTGATAATTATGTTTTTAAGTTTATTAAATAGAAAGGAAATGCTAAAATTCTTAGATTTAGCTATTTATATGGTAGATATAGATGGTGAAGCTACTGATGTTGAAAAAAGAGTCTTAAATAAGATGATGGCAGAGCTTGACCAAATTAAGGATGAATATTCATTCCGTCTAACTGATACTGCAGAAAACACTATTAAATTCTTTAGTGATTGTAATCCGGTAGTTAAGAATGTTGTATATTTAAATCTTGTTTATATTACAATGCAAGATGATTTATATAACACAAGTGAATTATTATTCTTAGAAAAAATTCAAAAGGCATTAAAGATTTCATCAGAAAAGAGAAGAGAATTAATCTCTGTTGTCTATGCTGAACGTGATTTAAGAGAAAAGACAATAAGAATTTTAAAGAACTAAAATGAGAACTAGAAGCTTTAACGAAGAAGATAGTGGAATTTTATATCTTGTCGCAACTCCTATTGGTAATTTATCTGATATTACCCTAAGAGCTTTAGAAATTCTTAAAAGTGTTGATAAAATTTATGCTGAGGATACAAGAACATCTGGTGTATTACTTTCTCATTATGGAATTAAAACTAAGCTAGAAAGCTATCATAATTTTAATCAAGATGAGAAAACATTAGATGTAGTTAGAGAAATAAGAAATGGTATGAAGATTGCGTTAATAAGTGATGCAGGTCTTCCTGTTATTTCTGATCCTGGTTATAAAATTGTTGCAAAAGCAAGAGAAGAAGGCTTAAGGGTTTCAACAATCCCAGGCGCTTCTGCAGGAATCTCTGCCTTAATCGCATCAGGTATTGCACCAATGCCTTATACATTCTATGGCTTTTTAGATTCTAAATCTTCAAAAAGAAAAGAAGAATTAAAGGATTTAAAATATCTAAAATCAACTTTAATATTTTATGAGGCACCTCATAGAATACATGAAACATTATCTGATATGGAAGAGATTTTAGGAGATAGATATTGTTGCTTAGCACGTGAGCTTACTAAAACTTATGAAGAATTTATTACTGGGGCTATTTCATCTATCAATAAAGAGGAATATAAAGGTGAAATGGTTGTAATAGTTGAAGGATATAAGGAAGATAACACATTAGTTGATGATCCTAATAAGAAAATAGATGAAATGATTAGTTTAGGATATAAGCCAAATGATGCTATTAAAGAAGTTGCTAAAATGTTTAATTTAGACAGGAAAGAATTATATAAAAATTACACTTTCTATAAGAATAATAGAGGTGAATAGAATGGATTTTCCTAAGAAATTTAAAGGTTTATCTAAAAACATATTCAAAGAAATAGACTATAAAGGTGTTATGGATATGTTTGCTGATTTAAAAAGTGGAATTGTTATAATGGGTAATATTAAAGATAAATACACTTGTGCAATTCTTGATATATTAAATAAAACAGCAATTAAAAGAAATGTAGATACTATTTATTTTTATGATGGATCTTATGAAAACAAACTAGGAAGTAAGGAAGATGTTAGATCTTGCTTAACACTAGAATCTAAAATGGATTATTATTCATTAGTAGAAAAAATAGGTTTTAAATCAGATACATTAGTAAAAGATACTTTAATTCCAAAGATTGAATATCCTTTAATATTTGGTATTAAATATGGAGCTATTACAGGAATATTAAATCCAAGATATGCTAAATGGATGCATCAGGTATTTATTCCTGGTGAGAAAGAAGATATGACAATTGATTTGGTTTCAGAATTAATTGATTTGATTCAAAAAACTGATGTATCAGAGGATCATTTAATAAAATAAGAGCACAGATGTGCTCTTTTGTTTTCGGGTGAAATATGGGGAAATTATATTTAAAAAACTTTGTTAGATGTATATTATATATATTATTAATAGTAGCTATTATTTTTTTAGGTGTTTTAGTTGCGGGTGCAATATTATCTATATCTACATCAGTAATTACAAGCACAAGTATTAATGGTATTAATGTAGAAAAAGAGAAATTATCTTTGTTAACAAATGATATATTTAATTATTATTTTTCTAATCCGTTAAATATTTTGAATAATATTATAAATGTAGATGGTATAAAAGAGATAGTAGTTAATGATCTTTTAATTTCATCTGATGAAGCAAATGCATATTCAAATGCATTATATATATGGAATTTAGTTTCATGCTTTGTAATATTATTATCTATGATTATTGCGTATTTAATTGCATCTATGAAGATTAGACGTATATTATGTCCAAGAAGCTTAAAAAGATTTGTTATAGTATTTATAATTAAAAAGATATTAGATATTTTAATAGTTAATAGTATTACACTATTATTAACTAAATATGAAATTGTAGGTATCATATCAACTGTTATACTTGTTGTTATTAATACTTTAATTACATTATTTATTGCATATTTATCACAACATAAGAAGGGTGATAATATAATGATTTATAATGTTATAAATCATAAGACTATATTTATTGCGATATTAATGACTATTGTAATGGTATCTTTAACTTTATTAATTAATTTATTGTTTTATAAATATATTGGTATTTTAACATTAATATTTGGATTACCATTATTTATATATACATATATTATTGTATCTTTAACACCTGAAGCTTATGTTAAGAATTATAAAAAGATAGAAAGATAAATATAATTCTTATGGTTTAATGATTTATTGAATAATTATACTTATTTTGTTATAATTACTTATGTATTTATTTTGACCGAAAGAAGGCACATATTATGGCAGAAAAAAAGAAATTTTATTTAACTACTGCAATCGCATATACTTCATCTAAGCCACATATCGGTAATGTTTATGAAGCAATTCTTGCAGACTGTATTGTAAGATATAAGAAGATGGATGGTTATGATACTTATTTCATGACTGGTACAGATGAACACGGACAAAAGATTGAACAAAAGGCTTTAAAGGCTGGTGTTAGCCCAAAAGAGCATGTTGATAAGGTATCTAAGGAATTAAGAGATACATATGAAATGATGAATGTTAAATTTGATCATTTTATTCGTACTACTGATAAATATCATGAAGAAGCTGTTGCGAAAGCTTTCGAAAAGCTTTTAGCAAAGGGGGATATTTATAAGGGTAAATATGAAGGATATTATTGTGTTGATTGTGAAACATATTGGACAGAAAAGGATTTAGTTGATGGATGCTGTCCTGATTGTGGTGCAAAGGTTACTAAGAATAGTGAAGAATGCTATTTCTTAAAGCTTGAGCCATATAGAGGAAAGCTATTATCATATATTAATGATAACCCTGATTTCATTCAGCCTGAATCAAGAAAGAATGAAATGTTAAACAACTTCTTAAAGAATCCATTACCTGATTTATGTGTTTCAAGAACATCATATTCTTGGGGTATTCCTGTAATATCTGATCCTAAGCATGTTATTTATGTTTGGATTGATGCGTTAATGAACTATATCACTGGTATTGGATATAATCCAGATGGTAATAATGGTGAATTATATAATAAATATTGGCCTGCAGATGTACATTTAATTGGTAAGGATATTTTAAGATTCCATACTATTTATTGGCC
>AUXO016043310.1_pt1 | contig 10412 bp, 2 predicted proteins | sample 768731 | NCBI WGS metagenome assembly AUXO01 (sample SAMN02715735, study PRJNA202380) | gut metagenome | biome: sheep rumen | host: Ovis aries | place: New Zealand: Palmerston North | reverse complement strand
AATAAAGAAAAAGAAGTATATTCTGGATTCATTTTTTTAGAGAATTATATGATAGATAATGAAACTGAAAAAATGCTAATGCAAAATAGTAGTATATTCAATGATATAGAAGAAATAAATACTTTAAGATATTTATCTGGGTGGAAAAGAAGAAATTTAGAAGGAAAAAAGTATTTTAATTTTTCATTAAATAAAATTAAAGTTTATTGTTGTATTGATAATGGGACTTTACCTATAATAAAATTCGATTTTTACAGAAATGGTAAAATAAGAAAAATATATAAGCCTAAAAATTTGATGACATTATTCTATGATAACTTTTTAGAAATTTTGGAAAAGGTGATTCCAAAAATATCTGAAGAAGATTTTAATTATACATATAATAATATATCAGAAGCATTAAAACAAGAATTTGAAAAAATAAAAAATAATAGTATCGAAGGAGAAAATGAAGATGAATTTTCCAATGAAGAAGATAATGAATATATTGGAGGAAATGATGAAGATGAAGATAAAGAAGAAATAAATAATGGAAGATTTTTATTAAATGAAAAAATAAAAAAAAATAGAAAAAAAGTAAATGCTATAAAATTTAAATATAAACTTAGAGCATTAGATAATAATGCTCAGACTGATATTTTAGAAAATAATGATACAGACCAAGAAGAAATAAATCAAATATTAGAACAAGAATATAATACAGATAATGATTTTAATATATATATATTTAATAGAGATAATGATAATGAGACAAGTAAGACTAATAATACAAATTTGAATTATTATACTCATTCACCTATTAGAAATGATTATGCAGAATTTAAAGGAAGTCAACAAAATACTTCAATATATTCCACAATAGATGAAAATGAAAAAGTATTAAAAGAAGTACATTATATTAGTAAAGGTAAACTTGTAAATGATACAAATTTTGGAGAAGAACTTGAAAAAGACAAAGAGAAATCTTGCTCAAATAATAATTTATTAAATTGTCAAGATATGTCCGATGATACTTATGAAAATGTAGTAGATTCTAAATTTAAAAGTATAGATTATGAAATAATTGAAGATATTTTTTCTACAGGTAATTATATAGATACAAAAAAAATAGCTATTAATAAATTAAATGAAATTTTTAAAGAATATGATAATAATGTTGAAATAGAAGAAAATAATGAAAGAACAAATTCGAGTCAAAGACTTTTAAGAGCAATGACTGATTATATATTAGCCAATAGATTTGATTATAGTGATGTAGAAATTCAAATTGGAGGAAAAAATAATAGAAATTTAGACGATGATGAATCTTTGGTATATTATGGAATGAAAAATATAGAATATTCAAAAAATATATTTAGCTTGAATATAATAGGACTAAAAATGAAATTAGAAGTAACAAATACTATGATAGTAAAAGAAGGTAAATCTGTAGTAAAAATAAATTTACAATTTGCATTTATTAAAATTTCAATAACTCTTAAAACATTAAAAACAAATATGCATTTAACTATCAGAAATTATAATGAAATGGGATTGACTGAATTTTATCTTATGAATGAATCAAAAAATAAACTCCAAAAAAGAAATGAAAAATATACTGATATAATTATAAATTTAGAAAAAAATTTTAGTAGTCTCATATCAGATAAATATGATTTTAGTAATATATTTAAAGATAGTTTTACAGAAATGTATGAACAAATTAAAAACTTTACAAGTGAAATATTCATAGAATTTATAAATATAATAAGGAATGCTTATGGTAATTATACTGAAATACTGGATGATATAAAAGATAATAAACATGAAGTATTCAATGAAATAAGAATTATAACTAAAAATGAATATATTGATTTTATAAATAAATCATTATTTTTAGTTGAAGATTTTAATAATAAAACACTTGATTTCCTTTTGGAAGTAAAAGAAGAAATAGGAAAAATTGATAATTTTCAATTAGATTTATTATATGATCTAATAGATATTATATATGAAACAAAAAAGATATTCAAAGATTTTAATAAAAATTTATTTTTAGCAATTGAAAAAGGAATTAAAACATTTAGATATGATTTGAATGATTTTGTTTATGAAATGATGGGTGATTTATTATATTTAGTAGATTTCTTATCAGTTAATTTGAATAAAAATGATATTCTTAAAAATGGAATGGATTCTGAAACTAGGGAAGAATTAACTATTAAACTAATTAATATGAGAAATATTATTAACTTTATTACTGAAACTTTATTAAATAATATTGATAATGATTATAAGCAAGAAATGGATGAAGATAATATAAATTCGATAAAAGTATACTCAGAACTTAAATTAAAAGAATATCTTAATGATCTTGAAGTAAATAGTATGAATATTATAGAAGATATTAAAAATAAAATAGCTTTTATGAATTTATATGAATTATATGCACAAAATGTGGATAAAATAGAAGAAACAACAAATGAATTAAAAGATATATTTTTTTCGGATTTATATGGAAATACCTTAGAAAAAATAAAGAATTTACAACCTGACTATTTAAATAATAATAGTCGACTTATTCAAGAAAAGGAAAAACTTTTTGAAAATGTTAATTTAATAGTTAAAAATATAAAAGAAGATATAAATAATATTAATAATTATATTTTTAATTTTACCAATGACTACAAAATAAAAAGACAATATCATATATATTATAATTTATATCATTTTAGAAAAAGTTTTATTGATAATTCTATGGAAAAGTTAAGACTAAAATTTATCAAATTGATAAATGATACTGTTCTTATTTCTATCAAAAATGTTTTGTCTTATAATTATAATCTTGGAATACAATGGTTACAAGAAGTGGCTAATGCACTTATTCCTTTACATAAAAGGGATGAATGTTTACAATCAGAATTCTATACTAAATATAGTGAATTTGTTAAAGTTTTTGAATCTTTTCTTCCTAATGCTTATAGTGATACGAGTATAGAAGTTTATAGGAAATATTATAATAAAATAAAAAATGATATTTTAAATACTATAAGATCAAAAATGACAAAACTAAATTACTATTATTTTAATAATTCAATTTATGAAGACAATTTTTATTTTGTTTCTCAAATTAATAATGAAATTGAATACTTAATTGATAATATAAATAATTATTATTCTAATGATTATTTCGATTCAGAAATAGAAATATATATATATAAATTCACATCAGAATCACTTAAAAGTATAAATGAAAACCTGCGTTCAAAATTTGAAAGCTTGAAAAAAACATGTGAAAAATATACAGATTATGTAAGGGATAGAAACTGGGGAGATTATTGTTGGAATAATAAAAGACATTTCCATAAATGGCATTATTATAGTGTACCTCATACTAATAATTATAAAAATTTGGATAATACTTTTAAAAATATTGAAAATTTTATTAAAAACGAATCCAGTATAATAATTAAAGAATTCACAAATAATTTTTCTCCTTATTTGAATACGTATATAAAAGAGATACAGACCTTATTTGATAAATTATATAATTATACAGAAATTAAATTGAAATCTAATGAAAATTTAATTCAATTGATTAATCAATATTCGAAAATATTAGGAAATATGAGTGAAATAAGTGAAAATGAAATTGAATTAAAAGAAATAGATGTAGAATTTCTTATGGAAAAAGTAAAAAATACTACAATAAGAATAGATTCTGATTTTTTTAAAAAATATTATTTAAATAATTTTACATCATATTTAGAATATCCTGATGAAGTATTATATAAGTTATCTAATTTAGAAAATGAATTAAGTTCTAGTGCTGAAATAATTAAACATCACATAAATTATATAATTATTAAAAAAATATCAAGAATTAAAGAAGATAATTATTATTTTATTTCAAAAACAAATGACTTTTTCAATGAATTGATAAAATTTAGAATAAATAATACTCATATTTTCGAGTATTATAAAGAATATAGGCTAAAAAACAATTTAGGAAAAATTTTAAGAAAATATAATTATTCAAATAATAATTCAAAAAATTTCTTAACTGAAAATATTTTTGATAAAAATTTCAATAATGCAATAAAAGATTATAAAATCATTTTTGAAAAAATTGAACAAAGGATAAATAAAGATTGGATTTTAAAAAATTGTACAGAAATAAATATTTCATTATATAATAGTTATAATATAAATAGTGTAGATAATACTTATGGAACTAATTTAATTTGTTATGAATATAAAAATAAGAGTTCACTTAATTATAGTGAATATAATTTTAATGTGGTAAAAATAAGGACAGGAATTTATTATATTAAATATTTATATGAAAAATTAGAATATCTATTTAATCATTTTAATATTAATGATGTATTGAATTTGAGTAAAATTATTCAAAAAGATGAAATAATTAATGATAAAAATATTATCAATTTAAACCAAAAATCAAATATAAAACTGTATGAAATAAATAAAGAAACTGAAGATTTATTAAAAGAATATTTTGAATATTATAAAGAAGATATCAATGAAACAATAAAAAATGAATTGGATTTTACTAAAAATTATGATAAATTTATAAAGATTTTAAATTTCACTGAAGAAAATTTTATTCAAGAAGTCATAATTAAAAGTGATAATATCACATTTTTATTATTTGAATTATTACAAGAATTTAATGAAACTCTTATCAAACAAATTCAATCATCTAAACAATATGAAAAATATAACTTTAATAAAACAAATTTCAACAAAATAACTAATAATATCTTAGAACAAATAGAACAAAGTTTTGATAATGTTACTAAAAATATTAAAAATATTATGAATGATTATACATTTAATAATGCTCTGAAAATAAAATTAGAATCTCTAAATAATGAGAAGGTTCAATTTTTTAGAAATTTCGTTGATGATTTAAATAATAATTATGAAATTAAACCATTTAATTTAACATTTGATATAGGACAAAGAACTGAAAATTTTATTTTAAATGTTTTGAATAATATAATGTTTAGTCATATTTATGAATATATTGAACTTTATGAAAAAAATAATAATATTTATATTAAATCAATTTTAAACATTTTGGATATAAAAAAAGAAAAAGTTATAAAAAAATTTAAAGAAATAATAAATAATTTTTATGATTATTTAAATGAAAATTCTACAGAATATATAAATAAAGAATATCTTAAAGAATATGAAAATAATTATACTATATGTTTTAATTATTCTTTTGATGAAATAAATGAAACTATAAAAAAAGATGAAGAAAACTATAATAAATATATTATATATATAAATAGAAGGGAAATGTGTGAAAAAAGAAATAAAAAAGACCTGGATATATATGATATAGATTTAATAAAATTAAATTTAAATGAAACTAATATTACTGAAATAATTGAGGAAATAAAAGAAAAACAAAATTTAAATAATGAAACAAATTTATTAAATTATAGTTTTAATAATTCTAATGATACATTGGAAGAAATAAAAGATGATATAATTGAATTAAATGAATATCTAAATATTATGTGTGAAGAAGTATTTAATAATGAATTTACTTTTATTAATGAAACAGTAATTCATCTGGATTGTGAAAATAAATTATATTATTCAAATTATTTAAATCTTATATATTTTAATAATTTTGATATTGAACTTTTAAATAATTTAACAAATATTTCATCAAAAAATCAAGAAGCAATATCCGAATTTTATTTTGGTGGAAAATTCATAGAAAATTATTTATTTTCTAATGACTATATTATCCTTGAAAATTATACAGATTTTTCAGTAAATCCATTTAAATTTAATTTAGAAAATTTTCAAGATATATCTGATTATATAAATTATAGAGAGGAAAAAATATATTATGAATTTATGACAAAAGAACTTTATGACGCTTTTAATTTATCCTTTTCTGAATTTATGAATAATGCAATTTCTTCAAATTTAGAAGATAATATATTAATTTATATCAATGATAAAATAGATATAAATGTGAAATACATAATTAAAAAACTTTTAAATGAAAAAGGATATTATTCGTTATTATTAAACAAGACAAAAGAATTAGGAATAACAAGTAAAAATGCTTTTATATCTTTATATGATTATATATTAGATAGAGTAAATAAAACACTTCGATATCAAATTGAGGATTATATTAGAGATAATATTATTTTCTTTTATAAAGAAAATAAATATATTTTTAAGGATATATTCTTTGAATATTATTTACAAAATCAAAATAAAATGTTTGAAGTTGAAAATATATTTAAATTAGAATCAATTTTAGAAGAATTAAAATTCGATAGGACATTTAATAAAACTTTAGAAAATATAAGTAAAGAACTTTGGTCAAAAATAGTAAATAATTTAAATTATATTATAGAAAATAATATAAATATAAAAGTAAACGAATTTTCTGGTTTATTACAAGCTCAACAAAATGAAATAAAAGAAGAATTAAAAAAAATAAATATCGTCGAATTATATGAGAGTATGTTGCATTTATCAGAAATGATTAATAATTATACTGATTTAGTAAATGAGCAAAATAATAGATTTAAATTTTTAGTTTCAAATACACCTTTAGAAAAGTTTGGCAATTTTAGTCAAAATTATCTTGAACCCCCTTTAGATGAAATAAAACAATATTATGATATAATACAAAATGAACTTCTTAAAAAAATAGAAGAAATAATAAATCAAATGAGAGATTTTAGTGAAGATATAAAAATAGAATATAATATTACAGAGCAAATGAATCAAATGGTAAATGTAATAAAAAATACTTATGATAATTTGGTCAATTATTCTCAAGATTTTAATGATGATATTGATAAATATGATGAAATTCTGATATTATATACTTATATCAGTGGAAATAAATATTCAATAAGAAAATTAAATGAATATTCTAAAGATAATAATGAATCAAGTGGAGGAAAAATGAAAAGCTATTATAATAATATAAATAATAAACAAATTAGTAAAAGATTAAATATAAAGCCATTAAATAAGAATAAGTATCATAATATAAATAATGTATATAATATCAATAATATCAAAAATATTAATAATAAAAGTAAATATATTAATAATCAAAATAATAAAAATGTTTTAAAGTATGAAAATATAAACAAAAATGAAAAAATGATAAAAAGCTCTTATAACTTAGGTTTCTATAATAAAAAGATAAGAAAGCTTTCATCTCATTCAGATAGTGGAACAATCTCAGTTTCAACTATAAATAAAGAATGTCAAAATTTCGCTAAAATTATGAATAAATTTAATAAAACTTATTTAAGTAAAGATTATGAAAAAATAAAAACAGTTTTATTAAAAGAAGAATCAAAAATAAATAAATATTTAATTAATTCTGGGAGAACAATAGAATTATCATTATCAAAATTAAGTTCAATAATTACAGAAGATAAAAAACATTCCCTCATAGATCTTCTTTATTTGAAGCATAATCAAATTTCTGATCATATTAATATATTTCTTAATTTAACATCACTTCAAACTGAAAATTATCTTAATTTATTATCTAATTCTTCAGAAATGTTGAATATGACATTTAATGAAATAAATCAAAAAATTATTTTCGATTTTGAATTAATTAAAAATTATATTATTGGACAAACAACTGAGATGGATAATTTTAAAGAAAAAAATGAAAAAATTGATGGAAATGAAATACTTTATGATTTATTTAGTAAAGGGAATTTATATCAGCCTATAGAAATAAATAAAATAAATAATTTCAATTTTTCAAATGATTCTTATAATGAAAAGATAAATATTAATTTAACAAAGAGTAAAACTATTGTTAAATATTATAATCTATTAAAAAATCTAAAAAATAAAATATTTAATGAAACAAATAAAAAATTCATCAAAATATTTAATAATTTAAAAGAAGCCCTAAAACATATTTCAAATAATCGAAGACTTTCTTATTATTCATTCTTTAATGAAAATAATAATTTAAAAAGCCCTATAAACTTTAATAAAGAAAAAAATAATAAAAAAGAAAGGATGCCCAAAAGAAGAACCTTTGATTTTTGTCCTTTAAAAAAAGATTTTGCCGAAAAAATAAGAAAATTTATAAAGCCCATTCCAATAATGGGAATATTATATCTATATATAGAGCCTGAAGTTTATTTAGGCTTTTGCTTTGGTCTTGATATTGAAACCAAGTCTTCTTTTGATCAAGAGGCAATTATTAAAAAAACAGGAATTATGATAGGTGATAAAGAAGATGAAGAAGAAGAAGATGATACTAAGTTGACATTTAAGATAATTGGAAAAGGAGAAGTATCTTTATCTGTTAGTGCGGGAATTGTTGTTTGTGACACAAAAGTATTTTCATTAGCAATTTTAGCAGGCATTAAAGGTTTATTAGGAAGTGGAGAGATCGGTTTAGGACTAATAATTAATATTAGTAAAGGTAATGTAATATCTGATAGATTTTTCGTTATTAAAGCTTTTTATGTAAGTTTATTTTTAAAGTTAAAAATTGGAATACATGTTCAATTTTATGATGATGAATTTGATGTTTTTATATTCGAAGTTCCTTTATTTGGAGTAAAAATTGAAAAGCATTATATAATTAAAAAAGCTTTAGCAAAAGCAATTTATGAAGATTTTATTAAGAATAATAAATATCAATTGAATTAAATTTATTTGTCTAAAATTAATAACTATTTATATATAATTTATGTTTAATTATTTTTATTTGAATTTTAATTAAATATACTAAATAAATAATTTAGTAATTAAATTAATAATATCAAATAAATATGGAGACTAGGGATTGGGTCAAATCCTAATCCCATTATTTTAACATAAAATTAATTATTTATTATATACACATTAAATAATAAATTAATTTATTTTCAAAAAAATATATAAAAATTCAGTCATCATTTTTAATCATTTATTCATTATTATTTATTACAGAATAATTAAATGATGGCATAACACTTTTAGTCACAATATGATTAAATCCTTTTGGTATTAAATTTATTTGTATTTCATCATTTTGATTTGAACTGCCATTAAAATTTCCATTAATATTTTCCTTATTGAAATAATAAATATTTCTATTTCTTCTTCTACTTCGAATATAATTTACACCTATATTCGAAGAAGAGTCTCTACTAAATTTTCTATAATTTTCATTTTCTCTTGTCTCTCTATTTTCTGATGTCAATTTCTTTTTTAAGTCTTTCGAGGGTCTCATTTTATTGCTGCATTAATAATGCTTTATTTTCATTATCTTTATCGCTTACTGCCTTTAATTTAACTATATCTGAAATTTTATTATTTCTTTTTCCTTCATATTTTTGTAATTTTAATTCTAATTCTTCTATCTTCTTTTTATTTATTTCACTTTTATTATTTAATTTCAATTTTAATTTATTAATTATTTCTTCTTTTTCTTGCTTTAATTCATCATAGAGCTCTTTTATTTTTTTCTTTTTCTATAACATCTTGCAATTTTTTATCAATATATGATATATTATTATTATTTTAATAATTATCTATTTTTTTAATTAATGTTGCATTTCTTGTATTAAATTATTATTTTGGATATTCACTTCTTCATATTTTTTATTAAATATTTATTGAGCTTGTTGCAATTGTTGATTATGAATATTTTCTCCATCTGCTAAACTTTTCTTATAGATAAGTTCTAATCTTTCTCTTTCTTCCAAAATTTTTTTTTATAATTTGTTCATATTAGTATTATATTTAACTTTTAATTCTTCTAATTCTTTAGCCAATGAATCTTTTTGCTCAGCTATAAAAGAATATTTATTTTCCAAATTAGCTTTTTCTGTATCATAACTATTTGTTAATATATTATAATTCTGTTTTAATTTTTAAAGCTTTTTTGTAATGAAAGATTATCTTTCACTAGGCCATCATTTTTTAATTTAAATTCATTTCTTAATTTAAGTATTTTTATCTGATCATTACAATGTTGAATATCTAATTGATCTCCTTATTGCTTTTTCTTTATTGCTAAATTATTTAATTTTTCGGTGATACTTTGTTTTTCTTTTGTGAATGATCTGTTTCTGTCTCATAATTCTGTTGAAGTGAGGAATATTCTTTCTCTATATTATTAATAATATTTTCTAAATTTTTTTTTCTTTTTGTAAGTTTTCTATTTTCTCAGTATATTCAGTAGTTATGTCTTCTTTTATTTGATTTAATTTATCTTCAAAAGATTCTTTAAGCTCATTATATTCTTTTGTAGTGTCTTCTAATTTCCTTGAAAGAAATTCTGATTTTTGCTCTTTTAATGATAATTCTTTTTCATAATTGGCATTATTTAAATTAATATTATTATTTATTTCATTAAGTTTATTTTTTAATTCATTAATTTCTTT
>AUXO016464314.1_pt1 | contig 10413 bp, 4 predicted proteins | sample 768731 | NCBI WGS metagenome assembly AUXO01 (sample SAMN02715735, study PRJNA202380) | gut metagenome | biome: sheep rumen | host: Ovis aries | place: New Zealand: Palmerston North | reverse complement strand
AATGATTGAATTAGAGTAAAAAATAGAAAAAATGGGAAAATTAATTTCCCATCATGTTTAAGTTAACTTCTTCTTCTTAAAGATACCCCAGCAACAGCCAATAATGCTAATAAAATCATTATTACAGGATTACCTGTAGCATGCATGGTTTTTGGAGCTTTATTTGATGAATATTCTGGTGCTCCTGATGGATGATCAGTATTTTCATCACCATTAGGATTAGGAATAACTTTATCCTCTTCATCATCATCAGTTGAATTGGATTTAGGTTTTACAACTTCCTTATCCTTATTGTTGGTTTTATTAGGATCATAAGTGGAACTGTTTACAACAACAATATTTTCAATAGTAGCATCTGAAATCAATACTTTAGTAGTGATTGTTAAAGTTGCTATTTCACCGTTGTTTAAGGTTCCGATAGTCCAAACTCCATTTTCATATTTGCCGTTGCTTCCTTTAGCAGCAAGTAATTTCAATCCATCAGGCAATTCTTCAGAAACTACTACATCTTTTGCAGCATCAGGACCTAAGTTAACGACCACAATAGTCCATGTAATCACTTCACCTTTTGAAGGTTTAGGATTAGATACGGTTTTTATGATTTTCAAGTCTGCTTCAGGGTCAACTTTAGTGGTATCGTTGTCTTCATTGTTGTCTGTGTTGTTGTCAGGAGTAGTTGAGTTTACAACAGCAACGTTAGTGATTTCAGCATTAGTGACAGTTACAATAGTTTTGATAACTAAAGTTTTGGATTCGCCATTAGCCAAATCACCAATTGTCCAGACGCCGGTGTTTTTGTTATAATTACCATTTGATGAAACGAATTTTAAACCTTCAGGCAAGTAATCAGTTACAGTTACGCCATGAGCTTTACCTGGGCCGTGGTTAATTACGGTAATAGTCCATGTAATAGTATCTCCTTTGTGAGGATTCTTATTGGATACAACCTTAATTACTTCCAAATCAGCAGGCAATTCCTCTTCAACAGTAGTGGTATTATTAGCTTCATTGTTGGTTTTGTTTGAATCAGGAGTGTCTGAAGTTACATTTGCAATGTTGGTAATAGTTTTGTTTTCAACATCTACAAGAGTTGTAATTAGTAATGACCTTGATTCACCTTTAGCCAAATCACCAACAATCCAAAGACCAGTATCCTTGTCATAATTGCCGTTGGAACCTTTGAATATTAAACCTTCAGGCAACTTGTCAGTTACCCTAACGTTTTTAGCATCGGAAGGACCGTGATTGATTACAGTAATTGTCCAAGTAATAGTATCACCCTTGCGAGGATTTTTATCAGACACTATTTTAATTACTTCCAAATCAGCAACATCGTTGACAGTAGTGGTATTGTTACCCTTATTGTTTTCAGTATTATTATCAGGAGTTGTTGAGTTTCCAACAGCAATGTTGGTAATAGTTCCATTATTGATTTCCACAATAGTGTTAATGAACAATTTATAAGTATCTCCTTTAGCCAAATCACCTAAATCCCAAATACCTTGGGAAGGATCATACAAACCATGTTCAAGAGTGTGATTTCTGTAAGTTAGGCCCGCAGGCAATTTATCATGAACTTTAACGTTTCTTGCAATATCAGGACCATGATTTGTAACAATTATAGTCCAAGTGATTATATCTCCTTTATGAGAAGTCTTACTGGATACTAATTTAATTACTTCCAAATCAGCGAAAGCATCATCAACATGAGTTGTATTGTTAGCTTTGTTGTTTGTTGTATCATTGTCCGGAGTAGATGAATTAACAACAGCAACGTTAACAATTGTTGCATTAACAATATTTACTCTAGTTGTTATTATTAAAGATACGGTGTCAAAGTGCATTAAGTCACCGATATCCCATCTACCATTAATAGGATTGTATTTTTCACCACCGGTTGTATCGTTTACATAAACTAAACCTTGAGGCAATTTATCAATTACATAAACATTTCTTGCATTATTAGGACCTTTATTATGAACGATAATAGTCCAATTAATTAAATCACCATACTTAGGATTTTTATCAGATACCAATTTGATTATTTCTAAATCAGCAATAGCCGGAACTCTGATTGTTTCATTATCATAGTTGTTTTCTAAATTAATATCATAAGTTGAAGTGGTTACATTTACTTCATTTGTAATATCCCCAGTATCAACAACACGAGTAGTAATTGTTAAATTATGTCTTTCATTTACTTTTAAGACCCCAATAGTCCATTCATTTCTATTATGTGAATAAGAACCAATGGTTGGTACAGTATTAGTTAAATATTCTAAACCAGCTGGTAAAACATCTGTTACAACAACATTTTCAGCAACATCACGACCATGATTAATTACTGTAATAGTCCAAGTAACAGTGTCCCCTTTTTCAGGAGTTAAATTGTTCACATGTTTAATAACTTCAACATCACATTCTGGAGGAACAACAGTACCATTTTCAGCCCTATCGTTTTCAGGATTAGGGTCATAGGTGGTTGTATTTACCACAACGACATTGATGATTGTTTTATTAGAAGATAAAACTTTAGTATATACAATTAAAGTTGCATTTTCACCATTAGCCAAACTTCCGATTGTCCATAAACCATTTTGACCTAAATGAGAAATTGTTCCTTTACTTCTGTAAGGTTCTCTTGTTTGTATTAAATCAGCATTAGGTAAAAAGTCCACTACACAAACATTTTCCGCAGTATTTGGACCATGATTGGTTACAATAATTGTCCATTCAATTTCATCACCATAGTGGGAAGTTTGATTGGATACCAATTTTACGATTCCAACATCAGCCTGAGTGATTACTTCTGTGAAGTTTTCAGCATAATTATTTTCAGGGTTACTGTCATCAGTAGCATATACAGTAGCATTATTTGAAATAAAACCGTCAAAAGCAGTGACAGTAGTGTTGATTTGTAGGGTTACTGTTTCATTTTCTGCCAAATCACCAATATACCATCTTCCAGAAACAGGATTATAATCTTGACCTTTATCCGCTTTTGAATTAGCATATCTTAATCCAGAAGGCAACTGATCTATGACATATACGCCGGTCGCAGTGTGAGGACCGTGATTTGTTACTACTAAAGTCCATGAAATTATTTCGCCGTGAGAAGTCTTTTTAGTTGATACGATTTTTTGAATGCTTACATCAGGATAGAATTCAACGGTTTCATTATCATAATTATTGTTAGGATTTGGATCTGGAGTGGTACTTGTTACATTAGCCTCATTAGTAATGTTAATACCGGAAATTGTAACTCTTGTAGGAATAATTAACTGAATACTGTCTTTAGCATTCAAAGTACCAATAACCCATGTTCCATTTTCCCTATAAAAGTCAGTCCCACTTGGAACAATAGCTGTACCGTATTGCTCTAGACCATACGGTAAAACATCAATAACAACTACATTAGCCGCATCACTAGGACCGTAGTTAATTACTGTTAAAGTCCAGTTTATGATGTCACCTTTTTTAATGTGAGCTTCTGAAACGGTTTTAATAATTCTTAAATCTGCATTATGAGTTACATTAACAGTCACATTAACAGGAGGATAATTCCAAACTCTCATGGTATTGTTCCATAATCCGTCTTTCAATGCTTTTGCCTTAACTGTAATTATTGCATGAGTTCCAGGAGCAATATTTGTAATTTCCCAAATTTTTTGACTTCCATAATCAATATAATCGACTAAATTAGCACCAACTAAGTCATATCCATCAATGAATTGAATACCTTCCTGTATATCATCAATTATTCTAATGGTTTCATTGTATAATGTATTTCCATTGTTGTATACTGTCAAATAATATTCAACATTCTCTCCAGCGGAAACATTGGTAACGTTGGCCTCTTTAGTGTAATAAATATCTACATGTATAGTTTTATTATCCCTGTTATTGGACAAGTTCCAGTCCCTTTCAGTACAATTTACGATTACAACATTATCAAATGTTCCTAACTCAGTAGTTTTAACTATTAAAGTCAAGGTTTCAGTTGCGCCGTGAGGGAGGAATCCGATATACCATTCATCTGTTGTTGAATTATATCCTCCTTTAGTTGCAGTTGACCTTACATATTTTAATGATGCCGGAAGGATATCCCTTACGGTAACATTTGTAGCGTTAGTGCCTACACCTGTAACAGTTATGGTAAATTTAGCATTTTCTCCTCTAATGTATACATCCTTATCACTTGTTTTTGTAACACTCACATCAACATGAGGAAGCACAGTGAATCTAGTTGAGTTGTGGATTTCAGTATAGATATCATCGTCCGGGTGGGAAGCATATACAGTGTAAACACCTGGGCGGAATTGGCCTTCAGTCAAATTTTCTTTTTTAAGTGAAATTAAAACACTACCATGCATATCAGTTGTATCAGTTAATTCAAATACCTTATTGTTGCCGTAAGTAACGTTAACATTAATTATCTGATTATCTTCATGGGAATCCTGATAGAGAACCCTTCCTCCTTGACTGTTTTCAACTCCCAATACCGGATGAATTTCATCATCTGTAGTTGTTCTTGTTCCAGTTGGATACAAAGCATTTGGCTTATGGGTAAATGTTACGTTGTGGAAGAAAATTTCGTCAACTACACCATGAGGAGTTGGATTGTGCCAATCATTGTAAATAGCATTTATAAGATTATCCCCTCCTACAAGAGTGACATTGATTAAAAATTCCAAGTCTTCACTCCAATAATCCTCTGAAGGCTTTGCTTCAGTGATTAATAAATAACTCCATGCCTGATTATTAGAAAATGTATCGTCATTTAAGTGTAAATCATCCCCTCTATTATATATTGCAGAACCGTTACGTGCAGTATTGTATTGGAAATTAGAGTAAGAAATCTCATTATTGTTTCCGTTAATAAAGATAGCTCCACCCAATCCGTAATCAAGATTGTCAGAACTTGGAATAGCATGATTATCTTTGAATTTAGAATTTAAAATTTTAGCATGGTCTCCGATAGTGTGGATTGCACCACCATGTCTTGAAGCATTGTTGTTTTTAAATTCAGAGTCGTAAATGTAAGTATAATTACCTTCCACATAAATACCTGCTCCACCATAAGAAGCGTAGTTTGACTCGAAACTGGAATGGGTACAGTTAAAGTAATCCCCTTGAACATATACGGTTCCCATTTCTGAATTATGGTTTGTGAATTTTGAGTTGATTACAGAACCATGGTCACCTTCTACATAAATTGCTGCACCTTTTCCGTTTATTGCAAAGTTATCATCAAAAAGACAATCAATAGCAGTATTGTTATGACCTGTAATATGTACAGCTCCACCTTCTTCAGATCCGGTGTTGTTGTAGAAGTAACATTTTTTCATAGTATTGTAATTACCTTCAGAGTTATCACCATCCAAACCGTGAGTGATTCCTCCAACCATAAAAGCAGCGCCCTGTTTCGCAGTGTTATTGATAAAATCACAATTTTCTACATTTAAATAATCCTGACTGGAACCTAAAGCTCCACCCCATTCAGTTGCATGACAATTTGTAAAGGTACAGTTAATAATATTACTGTGAAGGGTTTCTGAAAGACCTGTACCGTGTAAATATACAGCTCCACCTACTCCTGAAGAACAATTATCAAAGTTACAGTTGGTAATATCTACTGCATTACCGGGTTGTCCTGCAACACAAATTGCACCAGAATGCCTATTTGAAGAACAATTAGCAAAATTACAATTATTAAACTTGGAAAGATATGTTACAATCATTACTCCATGTTCAAAATCTTTTTCAGCAGGATCGGCTGACTTTACACAATGACAGTTTGTAAAGTTAACATTTTCTAAATTACTATATCTAATAGCAAAAGTACAACTATCATCTGAATAACAGTTGTTAAAGTGAACATTATTTAAAGTACAGTAATTTATACCTGTTCCGCCTCGGGTGTTTAAATTATTAATAGTCAAATTTTCAAGAATACAGTTTCTGAAAGCATAACTACCATAATTTAAATTACTTTGCAAAACACCGTTAGCAAGAGTGATTTTTTTATAGATAGTTAAATCTTGACCCCAATAGGTCCTGCCTTGCAAATCAATAATATCTCCCTCTTGAGCATCATTAATCATGCCATCTATGGTTCTAAAACTATTTCCTGAATAGTCGCCAGCATTGATAATTGCACCTAAAACTGACTCATCACTGTAAGTGGATAATGTGTCGTCCTGAGACACGCTTAAAATATTTTCGTTTGAATTTTTCCCTATTTTATCAATATCGTCTGAAAGGGAATTATAATCATTATTGAGTTTATCTGAAGAAATACTGGATATTTCTTGATAACTATTTAAATCAGACGTTTCTAAATCTGTTGCTCCAAATTCCTGAACTGTTGGTTCAACGACTGAAGCAACCTGTTCATGTGGAACTTGAGTAAACTCGCTAGATAATTCAGTGACATTTTCATTGACTGCTGCAACAGCACTTACTGAAAAGATCATTGCAAATATCATCGCGATGACTAAAAGTTTCGCATTTAATTTCATTGTTTTTACCTCTTTTTCTGAAAGGAAAACTTGCTGCAAAATATTATAATATGAATTCAATGAAATTTTGTATAATTGATTTTATATCGGATAGTGATTTTACCAATAATATTAATTTTTGATGAATTGATTTGGAGCAGATTTTATGAAATGTTTCTTAATAAATTATATTGTATATATTCGAACAGAACACCAAACTTTTCAGCCATGCGAAACCTTAAAAAAATTTTAAATAACTGAATTGATAACATCAAGTCCCAACTTCAACCAGAAAAAATCATTTTTAAAATGATTAAAAAGAATTGAAAAAGGCATCAGTATTAAATTCTGCAATATCAACAATAATTTATAAAATCAACACCCCTCAAAAATATCGCCAAAAATCAGAAAAATAGTAGAAAAATAAGATTTAAAATTAGAAAAACAGGACAATAAATTTAAAGCACTATCTGAACCCACGATAGAATTATCTATACAGTATGCAAAATCAGTAGTAATTTTATTGAAGCAAACAATTTCTTTAACTTCATTAATGTTATTGCCTAAAAATGATTTAATATCATGCTTTAATAATAATTTTTCCTTTAATTCAAAAATTTTCGTCAAGAAATCTCCATTTTCATTAAAAGGCAATTCAAAATTACTTATCTCATTATAATAAACATCAATTAATGAAAAGTCGATTTTATGTTCAAATTCGCAAATAAGGAATAAATCTTTATTAACACTATTTTCTTCAAATTCATCAGTTTCCTTAAAATTATCAGTTAAATTATCAAAATCTTCTATAACAGAATCATAGACCAATTTTGATTCAAAAACCTCAATATCAACTGCAGATACATCAATATCATCTTCATTTAATTCAGGAATTATACATTCTTTATTTTCTTCAACATTATTAACTTGAAAAATTTCTTCCTGATCATTTACTATATCATTATAATTAGAAACTTCCCCGGAATCATCATTAGAATCCTTATTAAATGCATGGGATGTTTCCACATTCTCCTCATGGGAATGGACATCAGATGTATCTTCTACTTCAAACTCATCGACGACTTCTTCATATCCTGAATCATCATATTCAATGTAAAAAGTTTCATTTGAATCCATAGCACTAGCTACTGGAATCAAAACTAAAATTAACATGAATATAATGGATAATTTTAATAAATTAGATTTTAAGTTCATCGTCGATACCTTTCATTCAATTACTATTATATTGCATTGCAATATGTTTCCGTTAGTTATGAAAAAATTTATACATTTTCGATAACTAGTGTTATTTTTGCTCTTCTAGTATATAAACTTATACAAATTATGAAGTAAATTAAAAAATCATATACAAATCAATCTATTTGATAATATAAATAATCAAACTGTGCATTCAAATTATATTAAATATAATCAAAATAATAAAATAAATTATGTTATTAAATAGAAATTTTCAAAAAATACAACTGAAAAAATAGATATTGTCAAAATTTATTTGCCATTACCCAATATATCAAAAAAAATATATTGTAACATTAAATATTTAAAATTTATAATATAATAATTATATTATGAGTAGTTTAGAAAAGATGAAAATCCTAACAGATTCGGCCCAATATGATTTATGTGACTATGTAAGCCACAATAAGTCATCACAAATAAACCTGCCAGGAATATATGAAGCAATTGGGCATAACGGATGTAAGGTACCTCTTTTTAAAACCCTTCTTACAAACAAGTGCAAAAATGACTGCAAGTACTGCATAAACCAGTCAAAAAGGAACTTTACAAGGCTTGAACTGTCACCTGAAGAACTTGCAAAGGCATTTCTAGGATATTATAACAGAGGACTGGTGAACGGACTGTTTTTAAGTTCAGGAATATCCGGCGATGTGGACTCCACAATGGAAAAAGAAATAGAAACCGTTCATCTTTTAAGAAACAAGTATGGTTATGATGATTATATCCACATGAAAGTGGTTCCAGGCGCAAGCAGAGACTCAATAAAAAGAGCAATGTCTTTGGCAAATCGTGTAAGCATAAACATTGAAGCAGCAACACCATCCGGCCTGGCAGAGCTGTCATCAACTAAAGATTATAATAAGGATATACTGAAACGTTTATCCTGGCTTAACCGTTATCAAAATAAAAGTACAACATATCCAAATTTTACACACACCACACAGCTGATAGTTGGTGCAAATGGAGAAAGTGACAAGGAAATATTGAGTAGAATGGAAAAAATATACAAAAAATCCAATTTAAAAAGAACATATTTTTCCGCATTCACACCAATAAATGAAACTGAATTTGAAAACAAAGAAGCCTGCTCAATAGACAGGACTGCTAAACTGTATAATGCTGATAGTTTAATTAATGAATATCATTACAATGTTAAAGAATTAGTGTTTGATGAAAATGATAAACTGTCACTTGATCAGGATCCTAAAATTTTAGCTGCAGAAAATATGGATATATTCCCTGTTGAAATCAACTCAGCACCATTGATAGAACTGATAAGAGTTCCGGGTATCGGTATAAAATCTGCAAAACAAATAATATCTATTCGTAAAAAAATTCCATTCACCAATAAAGAACAGTTAAGAAATTTAGGTGTAGTGGTGGATAGAGCCGAACCATATATCAAAATAAGTGGTGAATTTCAAACAACACTTGATTTCTAAAAATCATCTTCCGTTAAATTATAATTGAAGAAACTTTTTTTAACAATATTCTATTGTATAATCAATTAAAATAATAGATAAATTTGAAAAGCAAATATATTTTTAAAAATATACAGAGGATTATTTCAAGTGTAAAATAGATTATAGAGTATACTGGAAAAATAATAATATATAAAAAAAGAGAGATTATAAATCTTCAAATAACGCCCATATTTCAGGATATTTTTTAGCAACTGCCTCTTCGATTAATACAGACGCTTCTTTTGAAATACTGAATTCAGGTTCGGTTTTTCTTAAATATCTAAAAACAGCTGAAGATCTAGCAGACCATAAGGTAATCCTTGGATTTTTATCGACAATTTCCTTTACTTCATCAACATGCTCATCCTTTACTTCGATTTCTTGTGGTGCTTGTACAACTTCTTCGCTGCCGCTATCGCCAGATAAGTCTTCGGATGGGACATCATCCTCTTCAGGTTCTTCTTGGACTTCTTCTTCTGATTCCTCTTCTTGGATTTTTCTATCTCTATCGGAATTTTCAGTATCTCTTTGATCATCTTCATCATCCTTTACATCTTGAGAATCATCTTTTTTAGTAGAGTCATCTATATCATCTTGTTGAGAATCATCATTTTCATCAGATTTTTCATTTTCCTTTGACTCAATATCCTCAACAACTTCCTCAACAGTTTCTTCTTTCTGCAACATATCTTCTAAAGATTGAGCAGAATTACTGTCAAAGTCCTCATCATAGATATTAGGAATCAATGAGTCCAAACCTTTTCCGAGACCTTTTCTAGCCATTATTCATCATCCCCGTCTCGCTGAATGATTTCTTTAGCCAGTTTTAAGTAAGCTTTTGTACCTGTACTGTCCGGATCATAAATTAAGCATGGTTTTCCGAAACTTGGCGCTTCAGCCAACCTAATATTTCTTGGTATAATGGTTTTAAACAGTAAATTTGATTCACTAAAGTGGTTTTTAAGCTCTTTGTGAACATCTTTACTGAGTCTGGTTCTCTTATCATATAGAGTGAGGAGAATTCCTTTAATTGGGGTGGGACTTCTGAGCCTGTTTTCAACTAATTTTATTGTATTAATCAAATCAGCCACTCCTTCCAGTGCATAATACTCAGCTTGGATAGGAATTAAGACACTATCGGAAGCTACTAATGCATTGACTGTTATGACACCTAATGAAGGAGGTAAATC
>AUXO011670696.1_pt1 | contig 10414 bp, 17 predicted proteins | sample 768731 | NCBI WGS metagenome assembly AUXO01 (sample SAMN02715735, study PRJNA202380) | gut metagenome | biome: sheep rumen | host: Ovis aries | place: New Zealand: Palmerston North | reverse complement strand
TTTACATAATCTATCATTAGAAAGTATTTTATCAACTAATAAGCGCATGTCTTTATTTATAGATAAAAAACTGCTTTTCGGTGGATGATAACTTTCAATCTTCATATCTCTTAATCTCCTTTAACTCAAAACAAAGACTCAACTACAATAGTTTTTGTGAAATTCTTTTCATGTCCTTCTTGACCAAACCATAAAGTAAATTGCCCACTATATGAACTGGTCCAAGTGACTTTAACAGCAGGAGTTCCACCTTCAGTAGTATATTTTTCTAATTTAACTGGTACCTTCGGCCCATCTATATACCAATCTCCTGGTTCCTTATTATCAACATAATAAGTATATTCAACTTTTGGTTTAATAAAGGTTGGTCCAACGATATCTAATTTTGGATCAATTTCTGGCTCTTTTACTTTTTCAACAAAAGCACCTACTAGCCCTTTTTCAACATCATCTTCAGTTTTATTAGCATAATATTCAACTGCTGTTATTTCAAGAATCCCTTTTGTACTAATTGAGTCGGTAGCTTCAACACGCCAACAGATACTATCATCTGGTGCATCAGCTGTTTTTAAATAAAACTTTGAATAGCGTTTAAACTATTTCATTGTATCTTCATTTCTTGGCAATAAGATATGCAAAGAATAGTTAGGTTCATCAATGCTTATCTAATGCTTTTGAATAAAATTAATTTTAGTTTCTACTGGTCCACGAATAGCTGCATAAGTACTTAACTCATTACCATCTTCATCCAACCAGTTTATCTGATAATCACAGCGTCTAATCTCTCCTCTAAAATAGGCTATTTCATCAACATCCTATAAATAGACTAACCAATAGGTATGAGTTCTACACCATTCAAATACATCGCCTGGATGAAAATCATGTTCAAAACCAATAGAAATAATTTTATCATCATAATCAGTTTTATTCTTATCAGGGTTAATTAAAGCTCTTGCTAATGGATAATTCAAATCAGTAACATCTAAACTATCTTTATCCTAAATCTTTTTTACCCAACAAGCTTGATAAGAATACATTGTTGCTTTATCTAATGATTTTCGCTTATCTCTAATCATTCTTTCTTGTTGAGGAAAACCGCCACGCATAGATAATGCTTTAGCCAAGTGGTTCGCATTTTCAACTGTATCTTTGTAATAGTGCGGAAAGTCCGTATTACCTAAACGACTTCCCATTAGTTTTAATGTTCTCGCTGGCCCAATGCCAAGAGGATTAATCTAACGAAATGGTTTCATTTATCAAATTAATACATTCAAATACAGTCTTTCTATAGATTGCGAACTCTACATCAACAATTCGTAATCCTTCTAATTTAGATAACAGCTATAAAAAATGCGAGTCATGGAGAAATATTTCATCCTTGCCCGCAATATCTATAATAACTGTTTCTAATTGTTTATCCCAATCCTCATTATTTTCTCTCATAGGAATTAACTTCCATAATTGATTGGTTAAACGAATTACTTCTTTACTTACTTCTTCTCTTGAAAACTCAAAACCATATTTAGTAGTATACGCCATGGCCTAACGCATTATCCCAATTGGATTGATAATTCATATCCGCATGGTTTATCTTTCTTCTTTTATAAAGCCGTTGCATATGATGTGACTATCGCTGACATTCTCCTAACAAACCTAAAAGTTTTTGTAAATGGTTTGCCTGCGAAGTCATTTTAAAGTCTGGCCCACTATATTTCATACGAGTATTTTCAATAGAAGTAACTTGTCGCTGTACCCATCCTATCATCATGAGTATGGCTAAAATATTTATCTCTTCCGAATTTAATTCGGCTGCGAAAGTAGATTTTTCTACTACACATAAAGGGGTTTCCCCTAACTCATCATCTTCAAGATCATCATCCCAAAGAATACCAATAATGAATTCTCCATCTTCAACTTGATCTTCACGTTTAATTTCTTCACTAATTGTATAATCATATAAATTGCGACGAGGAAATTCAAAACCAGGTAATGCATCAATTAAAAGATTACGCAAATCTTTAATTGTATCTTCAGGAGTCAATTCAACATACATGTCATCAGTAATTTTTCCAAGAAAGCGATTATATATATCTGCGAATTGAGTCATGTTCACAGCTCGCTCCTTTCTATGAATTACCCTTGATTTACTACTTTATAATTAGGCTTTGTTCTACGAGCAGAAGGAGCACTTTCTTCAGCCTTTTCTCCCTCAGCACCAGCCGCAGGCTCTAATCCAGAATTAGCAACTGCTGCATCAACATCAAAACCAGTCTTTTTCTTTAATGCTTGACGTTTATCATAATCAGAAAGTGGAAGGGAAACAGCATATTTTTTGATTAAATCAATAACTCCAATAGGAGCATAATCAAGACAATCAAGGAACTGGTCTAATGAACCATTCTTTAACATATCAACAATCTGGACTTCAGACATATGATACTCTGGTTCAGCTTTAATATTCAAACTTTGAAGCACGCCATCACTTTGAATCTGTAAGAAATTGGCCATTAATTCACGGCCACCTGGCTGATAACTTAAATGAAGTAATTCATCGTAAGAGATTCTTTTCATCTCTCCGGGGGCAAAAGTTCTACGGATACCATCTTCTGGAATCTTATATAAAATAGTGCTAGAACTGCGATTTTTCACATTATAAAAATAATTTTTTGGCATAATTTTTTATCTCCTTTTCCTCATAAAAACAATCAAGGGGAGTGGGAGATTATCTCCCTCTCCCCTAGTAAATTATATATTTAATTATTAATTATGGTTGATCTGGATTTACAGGCTCGGAACCTTCAGAGCCAGCTTCGGAACCATCTTCATTAACTGCGCCATCAAAACGTCCATCATAGGTGATAACGTTACCAGTAACACCATTGAGGTACCACTGATCCATCTGACCCATAAGAGAAGTATCAACATAGCAGCAAATATCGTTAGTGAGCATAGCAACAACGCCGACCTTACGATAGACATGAATCTCTTTGGACCAGTCGCCACGGTTGTCATCTTCACGAACTAAAGTATTGCCTTCAAAAGCAATCTTCACAGGTTTACCATTAGCGCCAGAAGGAATAATCCAGCAATAACCTGGATCAATAACCTTGCGCTCATTGGTTTCATCCTCAAAGCCCTGCTCAAGAATAGTAACAGTACGGCCTTTGTAGTTTGCAAGACGGCCACTATTCCAAAGTTCTTGTTTCATACCTTCGGTATATCTCCAAGCTTCTTGAGGAATCATCTTAACAGCAAACTCATATGTGCAGTAAATTGCAGGAGTGCCGTAGTTAGAAGCAATATTTAAGAGACGGTCAAATTCACTCTCATCAAATCCGTTAGCAGCAACGCGATTTGCTGGAGGAAGCTGATTGATAGAAGCCTTAAGAGCATGGGCAACTTCTTTTGCGATAAGCTCTTCCATTCCTTCATAAACGATACGAGTGACTTCTGCGAAATCAACACGACCATCAAGGAACTCTTCAAAGCCAATCTGAGCAGCGCCACCAATTACGCTGGTGCGCACTTCAAAAGCTTCTTCATTACGTCCAAGTTTGAAAACCTCATAAACACCAGCATGTGCAACACGAGTGATGAACTGCTTTGCACGGTTATTGGAGTTGAGCTTTCTACGGAAAATGGGTTTATCACCCTGGCCGAAAACTTTAACATCAGCGAACTGCATGTAAGTCTCGGTAACTTTCTTAGGAAGAACCTCATCAAGAGTCTGTTCAATTAAGCTAAAGATAGTGTTCTTATTTTCACGATAAGCAGCGTTAGAACCACAAAGTTCATTGAGTTCTTGACGAAGGGTTTCATTAATAGCGTCGCAACTAAGGCTCTGACCATTCCAGTTATAAGAAGTAGGAGCAGAAGCATTTGCTTTAGCAGCAACTTTCATTAATTGAAGTAATTCTTTAAACTCTAACATTTTCTTCTCTCCTTTCTAATTACTTAATACGCATTAATTTTACGCCTGGTTGATGATCGGGCATAGTATAGATTTTAACAACCTGCCATACGATAGAACCATCGCCACTCTTGGAAAGGATACCCTTCTCGTTTGGAGAAAGTTCATCTTTAAGAGCAACTTCTTCTTCACCAATCATATTAGTGGTATAAATATCACCAACATGAGTCTTAATAAGACGAGGAACCATAGAACTACCATTTTCTGGCATTAATTTTTCACGATAAAGAGATTCAATATGGAATGGATCTTCATTATAGTGAATTTCATACATATCAGGAGCAGCAGTGACATCATCAACTGGCCATTCATTATCGCCAACTTTGACTTTACCATCATTGAAGGTAATAGAACCATCAGCTGCGTCAACACCCTGGCCATTGTAGTAACGAGACTGCTTTGTCCAAACAGTATCTGGATTACCATCACGATCGCCACCAAATGGGCTATAAACACGAGCTTGATAGTTATCTTTAATCATTGCAAACTCAGCATCAACCTGATGTTCACGATAAAGTTTGATTTCATTGAAAACGAGCATCCATTCGCCTGGACCTTCAAAATCAACGACTTCATCAGCATAATTATATTTTGCAAACTGACCATTTTCAAGAATGTCAATATCTTTCTTAGCAGGTAACTGAGCGTAAACTTCTTTTGTTGCCTGGCCAGAGAGGTGATTTGGTTCAACTTGGCCGTAGCCATAACCATTAGCCTGAATATAAGCAGCTTGACTTGTAATGTTCTTTTTTAAGAAATCATTAAGCATTTTATATTATCCTCCTTGTTTAAATGTTTTTTTCTTTCGCAACTTCTTGAACACGTTTAACCCAATCAGGGATTCCTGCATCTTCTTCTTCAACACTATTTAAGTTGAAAATAGTCTGGGTTTCTTCCGGTTTATCAAGATCGAAACTAACCTTATTTCGGACACAAATTACAGAAAGCTTTGCTTCAATTTCATCGTAAGTATATTTATCAATGTTATCAATGCAATCTTTCTTTAAATCGTCAGAGAGCATATAGAAAGTATTAGCGATTAAATCTTTCTTCTGTTCCCTATCAATTTTTAATTTAAAATTAGTAAGTTCTTCAACCTGTGCTGTAAGAGTAGCATTTGCTTTCTCTAATTCAGCATATTTGTTCTGAAGCTCACTATAAGTGTTTTGAAGCTGATTATAATCATTCTGAAGAGTTACATATTCCTCAATATCTTCAAGGCTATATTTTTGTGCTGGCTCTTCTTCAGCTTCTGGTTCTTCAACCACTTCTTCTTCAGCCTTAGCAGGCTCTTCCGCAACAGGCTCTTCAACCTATGCTTCTTCTGCTTTCTTTTTATTAGCAAAATCTAATTCATAAGCCTCAACAGCTTCTTTAGCAAATTGAGATTCTGCCGCAGGGACATAAGTTAAAACAACTTCTGTTAAGTCATTATCAATTACTAAACCATTGCTTTCATCAATGGAGAAATTTAACTGATAATATTTTTTTGTTTTGCGGTCTTGAAGAATGGCAAATTTTTGGCTATTCTCTTCATAAATGCCATCAATAGCGTACATTGAACAATAATTTTCATCATGGCCAAAAGACCAAACATGTTCATAAATGGCACCCCATAAAGAATCACCAATTTCAACAGCATATCTATTAAACACTGGTGCTCCTCCTTCTTTCAGAATTTCTTGCATCTAAGTCATCAATGAGAATAGCTTCTACTTGAAGTCATCCTCAAACGCAAATTTAGTAATAGAAGCTCCTTCAAAACAAGGTTCAACATCTTCACCTAAAATACACAGTTTAGACATTATTGCTTCATTTATAATGAAAAACTAAGGATTTCCATTATTATCTTTTGTCCAATGCGCATCTAATAAATCTTCAGATAATTCCATAGATTGATTATTACCTTGTTCTATTACTCGCTGGCTTTCTGGATATTGACCAGTCCAAATATAACCTTCGGTCATAAGATATTCATGAGGTTCTCCATCATCTTCAAACCACTAGAACCAAACTGGCGCATCCATACTTACAAAGCCATAAGGACGAGTCGTATCTTTAATCTAAAATTTCCCATTTGAAATATCAATAACACGATTATGTTCTTCAAAATCTCCTGTAGATTCATTAAAGAAACCTACAATAGGGCATCCAGGGATACTATTAGCTAAATCCTTTGCGACTTCCTTAGAAATTATACTTTTATTTCTATTGGGTTCGTCTCCAACATAACATACTTTAATTTTACACTTTGAAATAAGAGGATTTACCGGAGTAATATCAATTAATTCTATTGGACGCTCTGGCATTGCAATACTTGCATGACTCATTTGTTAATCAATCCTCCTTTCAACTCATAGATTCTCTATTCTAAATTGTTTTTTCAGATTTCTAATCATCAGGCTTTTCAGGACGACCAGACTGGCCTTCTGATGTAGTTTGACTTTTCGTTGTATTTTTTTGACTTTTTATGTCCAACAAATCAGCTCCACTCATCGTTGAACTCATCAGAGGAGGAACCATAAGAGTTGGTAAGTCAAGGATTTCATTCTCAAAGTAAGCTAAATTAACAATAGAACTTTGTGAATGACCCAATGATATCATTGGTAAGAACTTTGATTGTCCATTAGCTGTTAATTCTTTATAAGTTTTAGATAAATCTTTATAATTATATTGTGTAGTTTCTAACATTGAAAATCTAAAATTAAACTTTTTATTAACACTCTTTTTATCAACGATACGATTAAAAAAGATTTCATATTGTAATAATAGATTTCTCATTGTAGACTCATCATCTAAAATAGACTTTTCTAATGATAAATTACCATCGGTATTAAATAAATTACGTGAAACACCAAGAGAGTTATAAACTGTACGTTCAACTTTTTCTAAATCATCAGTTGATGTAGTTGTATTTTTATCACTAATATCAATTGCTTCAACATCAGCAAAAGTAGTAATAACGTCAACTCCAACAGCACGTCTTAACATTGCAACTGCTGTATTATGAATATCTCTTGCTTCATCTACGTCAAAAATTAAATCACCATTTTTATCCATTGGTAATTTTTGAACTAAAATCTTTAACAACTTCTACATTTGCTTTTTTCTATCTAATTCTTGAGCTGCATCAAGGTCAAGAATCGCAGGAAGCGCATTAATAAAAATAGGTAAATCACTACCATTTAAATTAAATTTTACTGTGCAACCTGGGTCTAATAAATACCAACCATAACTGCGTCTATATTCAGAGTTTATACTAGCAAACTCTTCATCTGGCGCAAGCCTCCCTTGCCTATACAAAGCATATCCTTTAGCAAACTCTTCTGGGAACATTTTAATTACTTTCATGCGATAAGTAACATCAACAAACTTTTCATCAAAAAAGGCCATATTAAATTCAATCGCAGGGCTTCCCGCAACAGAATATCTAGTACGGCAATATTCAGCAGGTAATTCTTGAATCTAAATACTTTTCGTAGAATCAATAATATAACCATAATAGCATCCATATTTAACAATCTTTAATGCTATATCACCGCATAATTTTTTGATATAAGAGCTATCCAAATAACTTAACATCTTTGTATATTCTTCAATAACTTTTTCAGGTTTTGCAGAATCTTTTACATTTTCTGGATAAATATACCAATCATACCGATATAGATATGCGAAATAGTTGCATACTGTTTGATAAATACCGCTGGCCGCATAAAAGAAATCAGAAATCTATCTTAAACGTCTATAATCACGTTCAACAATAGCTCGCATTATATCTCTTTTATTACAAAAAGGAAGTCTTGCTTGTCTTAAAGTTCCTAACTCTAAAACTGCATCTTCTAATTGTTTTACGCCTACACGAATCTTACTGTAATCAACTACATCAGCTGGTACATTATCTGGATTTGCATAATTGAAATTAAACAAATCAAAACCTTTTGCATGGATGGTGTCTTGTTTGGTATTTTCTGTATTGAGTTTATCCAAAACTCCACCTCCTTAATATCCAGCTTTTTTCATAATATAATCATAAGAAATTAGATTTTCTTCAGTATAGGGGATTTCAATTAATTTAATCCCCTATAAAGCGCAAAAACGTCTTTTCTTATTATCATTATATTGCTATTGGTAAAACCCTCGTTTTCCACCAAATTTGGCACTTGGTTCATAATGCTGTTTTCCTTGATATTCAATTAAAAAATCAATATGACCATCGTCATCAAAAACAGCAAAATCAAACCGCAAAGGTTTCCCATTACTACTACGAAGTCCAGGGAAAATATATTCTTCTTCAAAATTTAAATCCGCATCAATTAAGATTTCTTCAATTTTTATTTCGCCTCTGCTTGCGCGCATTTTTTCATCTCCCTTAACTCATAAATAGCATATCTGTAACTTTAAACTTTCTCTTCTTCTTCTTACTTTCTTCTTCTAATTTTATATAATATAATCCATATTCAAAAGCAGAAAACTTATCTTTTTTAATACCTTTATTCGCCTATTTTAAGATAATGTTAATTCCTTCATTTTCTTCACGAAGATTTCCCATTTCCTCTTTTAAAATAGAAGTTAAGGTAAATGGTTTTAAATACTCTGCCCTTTTTTCTGGGGACATTTTTTTACCTGCAACTGTATCTAATAATTTTACTTTAGCGATACGTTCATCAATAAGTAATTTTACTTTTCCCGCATTCATTTGAGTTTGAGCATTCGCATGTGCTTCTGAATTGATGGGCGCATTTGCTTTAAAGATATAAATAGCTCCTTCTTCTGTTTCACTGGTGCGGAATTTTTTATATTCTTCAGCAGCGTCCTCTTGAGTTCCACCATAAACGCCAAAATCTGGAAAATGTTCTCCAGTCTCTGTATCATTCTATGGTTTAACCATATAGTCAATTAAACCAATACCTAAACCATTACCATCAATTACCATTCTACGTGCTTTATATTTATAATAAAGACGCTTTAGTTTAATTGCCTAATCCTCAAAATGAGCATCAGAAATAGTATACATATTAACTAATGATTTAATAGCAGGTCCCACAGACTATGGTGTAACCTTCCAAGCGCATGCTACTGAATCGCAACCTTTTCTACCTACGTCAACAGAAATAACATAATAAGTTTGTGAGGATGACCGTCCAGAAAACTCATACTCTGGTTGTTTTAACACACGATGCCTATCAAATACTTCTCCATTAAAGAAAGCATTTTCTGCAGTGCCAGACCATTTACTTTCATATTCTCTATCAAATGATGCTTCGTTATAAGTACCATCTCGTTGAAGGTCTTGTAAGAAGGTTCTATCAAGTAATTTTACTAACACTGGGATGCGCCAAGTGCCTCCCATGACAAAAGCTTTTTCTGGTTCAGTAATCATCCAAACCAATAGCTAAATCAATTTATCATAAGCGAAACTACCTTTCCATCCAGCAGTAGTAACAAAAATCTATGATTTATTTAATATTTCATCTGGCTACATAGTTCCATCCATACATAGTCGTGAAACGTTCATTGTAGGAATAATAACTTCTGAAAGTATTTTACCATCAACACCAACACATTCTTCAACAACTCCGCCATGACGACGTTTACCTCTTGATTTTTCAGTAGCTGCGATATTATCAAAGTAAGACCCATTTTTAAACATAAAAATACAGTAATCTTTACTTATTCGCGTTCGTCCTGGCCGATGGTCTAATTCTTTATCAAGAGCTGGCACTAAAGTGCAAAGTTCTTCAACTTTTTCTTTTATAATACCAGCAGCTTGCTCTTTACCACCAGAAGTAACAAATAATTTTGCTCTAGGATATAAAATACATCGGCACATCAAAACTAAAACAGATAAGAAAGATTTTGAATATGCACGAGGGAAAACCATGTAAACATACTTATAGCGCATAGCAGTTCTTAAAAATACTCTTTGATAAAAATAAAACTTTAAACCACTGTCAGGGATAATTCCCTTTTCTCCACCTTGTAAAAAATCAACAAACATATCAGGATATTCTCTCCAATAGGCAAGATATTGACGTAATATAGGTTTCAATGGTTCTAAACGTTCTTCTGAAATACCTATCTTTTTCTTTTTAGTAGTAGATAAATCTAATAAATCTTGTAATGCCATTATACTAAATCTTCATCATCTATTAAAGAATTAAGAAAATCTTCATCATCTGCGGCGTCTTCTTCAACCATCTGCCGCAATTGTAAGAAGTCTTCATCTTCAAGGTATTTCTAATCTTCATCAAAAAGTTCAGCCTCAAATGCTTCATCATCATCAGCTGCTTCTGCGTCGCGCATTGCTTCTTTCTCTTTATCCGCTTGTATCTATTTAACTGCTTGCTCAATCAAATTACCAAGATTCATTTCTTCAGTAACTAATGAACGTGTGTATTTCTATAAATCCTAAATAGTTCTATCAACTTTATCTTGCGGACCATC
>AUXO014310949.1_pt1 | contig 10415 bp, 8 predicted proteins | sample 768731 | NCBI WGS metagenome assembly AUXO01 (sample SAMN02715735, study PRJNA202380) | gut metagenome | biome: sheep rumen | host: Ovis aries | place: New Zealand: Palmerston North | reverse complement strand
GAATCGGGTGCTGCATGATCTTGCGAAGGCACGGCCGCGCTCCGTCCCGGGCATGCTGCTCCTCGAGGGGATCGGGGTGGTGAGCTGTCTTAAGTATGGAAGGGAGTTCGTGAGGGAGATCCGGATTTTTGTGGAGACGAATTGAGGGAAAATCTCTTTATTTTTCAGCCAATTATGCTAAAATATAATTATAGAAATACAAGTTTCCTGTCGATTTTCACCAAAACAACGATTTATGGGGAGGTGCTGTTATGAAACTGTTAAAGAAAGTAATTATCACCATCGGCCGCGAATACGGCAGCGGCGGAAAAGCCATCGCCGAAGCCCTCGCCAAGGACCTGGGTATCAAACTTTATGACAAGAACCTGATCGAGCTGATTGCAGAACGCCACAACATAGATCCAGATGTCCTGGAGGCAACGGATGAACGCATATCCAACCCGTTCTTCGATCCCTATATCAGTTACGGCATCGACACCGCATCCCGCTCCTCCAGACTGTTCGCGCTCCAGTCCAACATTATACGCGAAGCCGCCAATGAGGATTCGGCCATCTTCGTCGGACGCTGCGCCAACGACATTCTCTGGGAGTACCCGGATGTTGTCCGCATCTTCATTTACGCACCCAAGCTCGACCGCATCCAGAGGATCATGGTCAAGGAAGGCATCGCCGAGGACCTTGCTGCGGAGAAGATCATACGCAGAATGGACAAGGCAAGAAGATCCTATTATCAGTTCTATACTGACAAGAAATGGGGTTCGAGCGAAGGCATGGATCTCCTGATCAACAGCTCGGTGCTGGGAATTGAAGGGACTGCAGGTCTTATTGAAGACTTCCTGGCAAGAAAAGGATATATCGAGAAGTAAAACAAACGGGGCTGTCGCAATAAGCAGAAAAAGTGCATAAATATTTTCCCTGAATGAACTATTTATGCATATAATGCTTAATGCGACAGCCCCGACAGCTTTTTTCCACTCTCATTCCTGCCTGAACGCGAAAAATCTCTGCCCTATATAATTCAGAGCGACGAACAGGCACATTCCCACCAACATGGCCCCGTTCTCCTGAATATTGGCAGGCATCGATGACAGGATACGTGCCGCGAGCGGTTTGGCAATCCCGTACGCGAGCAGATAGCAGATCGTGATGTTGATTATGAAACGAACAACGAACCGGATACTGCGCTCTTTCACCTGGAATGTAAAATACTTATTCAGGAAATAGCTCACAATACTGCCCACGACATAGTTGGCCGCGGAGGATACCCAGTACCCGAAATGCAGCAGATTATAGCACCCGAACATCACGGCGGTCCCTACCAAGGTATTGATCACACCGACAATTAAAAACTTCAAAAAAGTCCTGTCAAAAAATTTAGAGATCAGATTTTTCATACGTCTCCACACGTTTCCGCAATAATAAATTTCGGCCTTCCTTTTATCTCCTCATAGATACACGCAATGTAGTACCCGATGATTCCAAGGCTTATCATAATGACGCTGCTGGAAAAAAGCAACAAAATAATAATGGTGGTAAACCCGGGAAGACCGATTCCCATGACCTTCTGGACCAGTGAGATGACACTGAAGACCACCGAAATGATCATCATGACCACACCGAGAACGGTGACGAGCTGCATCGGAGCGGTCGAGAAGGATGAGATGTTGCTCAGCGCGTAGCGTACGAGGGCTTTGGTCGACCACTTCGACTCTCCGGCTTCCCTCTCCAGCACGTCGAATTCGACGGACGTGGTCTTAAATCCGATCCAGGAGGATAATGCCCTGAAAAAGGCATTCTTCTCGCGCATGTTGACCAGAACATCCACCGCCTTGCGGTCCAGAAGCTTGAAGTCCGAAGCATTTTCCATGTCGAACCCGGTGGCCTTGCCAATGATCTTATAAAACATGCCTGCGGCAAATGCATGCACCACCGATTCTTTCCCCCTGGAACTTTTCTGTCCTTCCACCACCTCATATCCCTGTTCCCACAGATGATACATTTGCACGATCACTTCCGGCGGCATCTGCAGATCACAGTCGATCACCGTGCAGCAGTCTCCCCGCGAGGCAGCAAGACCTGCCATGATCGCGGCTTCCTTACCGAAGTTCCTTGAGAAGTGCAGGCCGCGGACATTTGCCTGCGCCTCGGATACCATCTTAATTTTTTCCCATGTCGCATCTTTTGATCCGTCGTCGATAAAAATAATCTCACTGTTTATATCCGCCCGGCTCAAAAGATCGGAAATGACCCTACCGGTTTTTTCGATCATCAGCTCTTCGTTATAAGCCGGTACGATAACAGATAATAATGCCATAAATACCTGTATGATTTTCCTTTCTTTTTGATTCGTGGTCCAATGCAGTTCAGGCACGGTGAACGCCTGAAGTTGTCTTTTTTCTTTTTTCGCCAAAAAGGAATACCAGTGCAAATGCACACAGCCCGAATACGGACACACATGCCCCGGCCATCTTATAAGGCGTCCTGTAACGGAAAATGACCTTATGCTCTCCGGATGGAATCAGAACACCCAGGTATCTCTTGTTCAGACAATATATTCTGACTTCCCGTCCGTCCACAGACGCTCTCCATCCCTCCGAGAACGGAATCGCCAGGCAGAGCAGTTTTTCCTTATCCGCGGAAATATCACCGCTCAGTGTATTGGTCCCGAGCTGTACATTTTCCAGAACGTTCTCCCTCAGTTTTGATATTTTCTCCGGATAATCATCCATCGGAACACGATAGATCCGGAGCGCGTCAAAGGAATAGACGCCCCTTCCTTTCAGCGTCAGTGTGACCTGTGTGACAGGTTCTTCGGAATACCCCAGATTAATAATGTAATCGTGCCTGCCGCTGGAAAAAGCGGATTCCGGCTGTCTGTAGCTGAGGGTCTTTTCAAAACCGTTCGAGGACTTTGCCGTTATATCCACATCCTGCACAGGGTTCCGGTAAAAGTGATCCTTCAAAAGATCCAGCTTCTCTTCTCCGGGCAGAGCTGACCATCTCTTCTGATCAAAAAGATTCTGCGGATCAACGGCCGCATCTCCAAAATAAAGGTCATACTTCGACGTAGGGGAAAATGTCAGCCCTTCGAATCCGACATAGGTCTCCCCGCCTGTCTCTGTGTCTGTTTCTATGACTGACTCTGTGGCTGTCTCTATGCCTGACTCTCTGTCTGACTCTGCGCCCTCACCGGACAGCGTCAGAACGACTTTGGTATTTCCCGCCGTGGTGACGAACCCGTTCCCGGTCTGCGTGACGCCATTCCCGCTGCACTCGATCTCGAACGGAAGGGTATAATCCGGCGCCGCAGGTCCAGATGTCATGATCCCGTCGATTTTTTCTTCGACAAATGCCCCGTCAAGCTGCGCTTCCTGCCTCTGCACCGGATCCAGAGTCTCCCAGCTGTCTCCTGCATAGCAGGTATCATAACAGTAGCCGACCGGCAGAGCGTATTCATTCTTATAGATGTGATATACGCCGGGTCTTGCGCTCTCCGGCGATCCCTCTTTGGGCCATACCGGCGTGTACCCGTAAGGCATCCCCTGTCCCTCGCCGTACCCGGATGAATAATACCGAACGGCTGAAAGAGCGAGCGGCACAGTCCTCTCGTCATAGCCCCGGAACCGGGAATACATATTTTCCAGCATCCAGAGGTCTGTCCGGTACCGGTTCACATTCGGGTTCGAGATGCTCCAGTAGTACTGTGTACTCGATATTTCACTGAAAATATTCGCGTTATAGGTCAGATACCCTCCGGTGATCCTCGTATAACCCGGGTCAGCCACCTTTTTTACCGTCGGAAGCTCCGTGTTCTTCCACTCTTTCCGGATATCTCTGTTATTTTTACACTTCAGCAGCTCGCCGCCCTCACTCGGTGCATATCTCCAGAAAGCCAGATTGACAGCAGAAATCATAACGAGAGCGACCATGAGCGCCTGCATGCGTTCTTTCCCTTTTTCTTCCCCGGAAGACTTCTGCGCTCTGTACTTCTCCCCTCTTTCTTCCCCGGAAGACTTCTGCACCGCGCAGGCTTCCCCGGATTCCTTCCCGGAACTCTCCCGCACCGCACAGGCGCTCTCCGCCCCGCCGTTCTCACTGCGCCCTTCCCTCATGATCATGAGTGCGATAAAAAAAGCGGGTATTACGGAAAGCGTCCCCGGCGTCCTCGACTTTTCAAGGGCAATGCAGGCAAAGTAGTAAAGGAGACTGCATATGAGAAGACGTCGCCACTCTTTTCCGGAAAGAGCATGCATCTCCTCCCATTTTGCAGCCAGAATATACATGCACAGGAGCGTGAATGCCCACACCCATCGGTTCGACATATAGGACATCCCGTTCAGGATCCTTCCGCAGATCGGTATGAGAATGATTCCGATTCCGACCAGGACCAGAACCCGGAGAAAACGATCCTCCTTCTTCCTTTTGATGAACAGAAGGAATACCGCCAGAACGCTCGGCACCGTATAGCCCATTCGCAGCCAGTACTGCGTATTCCCGGATATGACAATGGATGGGAGCATGCAGTAGTAGGACAGCGGGTAGAACGGAAAGAAGGTCTGGGAGACCGAGATCCGGCTGTCGTGCAGGAACATCATCATGACAGGCAGCAGAACGATACCGGCCATGAACAGCCCGATGAAGGCCATCACCCCCATGTACAGAAGAGACAAAACCCGTTCTCTGATTGTACGGCCGCGCAGGAAAAACAGCCTGATCACTGTATACAGGACGGCCAGGAGCGCGATGATATAGAAAAAGTAAAAATTGCTGACCGCGGAGATCGCCGCGATCATGATGAACAGATAGGGTCTTTCCTTTCTCAGGATCTTCTCGATCCCGAGGATCATCAGCGGAAAATAAATCAGCGGATTCAGAAAATACGGATGCCTCGCCGCGTTGATCAGGCTCCACTCGCTGAAGCAGTAGCCTATGGCTCCGGCCATGATTCCGTATCGGTTCTTAAGACCGGTCCCGAAACAGAGTTTTGAAAATGCTATGCCGGCCAGATATATTCTGAAAATACAGGAAAAAGAATAGAACCAGTGCATGTGCCGCGTGGGCACGAACACGGAAAGAACGGTGATGGGATCCCCGATGACATAATAGTGCAGGGCATTCAGGATATCGCTCCCCTCACCGATATAGAAATCCCACTCCGGTATGATCAGCTTGTGGTCGTATACCAGATGCCTGAGGATTCCGCGGAGATATCGGGCATAATAGACGAGTGCTTTGAAATGCTGTTCCCAGCCGTCCCCCTCACAGATGAACGACTTCCCGGAGGCAAAAAACCATATAAAACAGAAGAAGGCTGCAAGACAGAACAAAAGCGTGAATGCGGGATAATAAAAATGCTCTTTTCTGTTTTTATCTGCCTGTGTTCTGCATGCCGGCTGCCTCATTCCCCGGGTGTCCTCCTTGCGATGCCGCAGTCTGATCTGCCTGCCTTGTCAAAAGTCACAGGAACATTGTATTTTTGCCTCCATTCCATCGCAAGTATCGGGGGTAAATAAACCTCGTCCACACATTTGCCACCGGATTTTAAGATTTTACCATTCTTATTTCATATAAATAGTCCACTGATGAGGACTAAAACCCGAATCTCCGCATTTATTTGTATTTTTATCTTGTCCACAAACTTGCCACTCTATTATAATAAATTACGATTGAAAACTTCCCGAATCGAGGTGTTCTTTTGCAAGGTTTCGGAAAACGTCTCAAAGAATTACGAAAACTGAACTCCCTGACCCAGACCCAGCTGGCCGGCGCCCTCGGCGTCACCAAGGCCACCGTCTCCTATTACGAGAAGGAGGAACGCACCCCCTCCCCTGAAATGCTGGTGAGGATCGCCTCCGTTTTTCACGTCTCGACGGATTATCTTCTGGGTCTTCTGCCTGAAAGTTATATCGACACGAACGGTCTGACAGACGACGATATAAACGCGCTCAGGCGGCTTGCCAGTTACATGCGGAATAAAAACGGGCTGCCGCAGTAGGGTCTGCGCAGCTGAATATGACGGCCTTCTCTGCAAATGTCTGCCGTATTCAGTTATCGCCTCTCCTGTCGCGACAGCCTCTTTGTGTGCTCTTATCCGCTGACCTTCCTGATCAGACCATCCATAAAAGCCCTGTATTCTTCCTTTTCCATGGCGCACTCTTTTTCAAGTTTTTCCAGATAGGTGCAGATCAGCGCCGTCGTGCCCGGCTCCCTCACACAGAACTTTCTGCTTTTCTCATCCCGCCCGTCCGCAAGTATAAGAAAGACATCCCGGCTCGTAGCGGCGATGAACAGATCACATGTATCCGGACAACATTTTTCCCGGACGATCCGCACGTTATAATACTCCGACCTTACGCGCCACTGCCTGAGTCTTGCCGCGCGCTCCTCCTTCGGGACATCTCTCAGATACTGCCTCATGAATCCGCTGACCTGCCCTGTCTCCGCAAATCGAATCACCGCGCTTCTGTCACTGATCACATGCCAGAACGGATCCTGTCTTCCGAGCTGCTTTCTTATGTCCCGGAAAGATAGAAGTCCCTCCCGGATCTTCTCCTTACAGGGGTCGCCGCTTTGCGTATAGCGCGAGAACCACTCCTCTTCTTCCTCCTCTGACAGAAAACAGAAAAGATTCGGGCATAAGACATAGATATCACGGCCATCCTGACCGGCGATCCGTCTCTCCGCAAATGCGCTGACAATTTCGTTCCCGTCCGGCGACATGACGAACGGAACGGATCTGCCCAGACGATTCTCAAATATATCCCGATAAAGTTCCAGCATTTCCCTGTCTTCATACATGACGGCGGATTTGAACCCGTCCGAATATGTCAGAAGAAACCGGTCGCTCAGAATGAAATTGGTCTGCTGCTCGCTCGCTGCCACGGCCGACACCGGCAGATACGAGTAGGACGGCAGATAGGACCCTGTCTGGAGCAACGTTTTCATGACGTTGCAGAAACAGTTCACGTTGTAGAGCTGATTGTCTACGCCCACCGTTTCCGTATCGTCCAGCATGAAAATATGTACATATTCTGTCTCCGGCGACGCGTTGGAAGCCTGCGGAAGGATTGTTGCAAAAATGCCGCTCATTCGGTTTTCCGCGATCCGAATCTTCGGCGACTTTTCATAGAGCATGCCGCAGATCACGGTCATGACCTCGGAAGGATTGCGGAATACACGAACGTGTTCGCCTTCCTGGAACGGAGGTATCGTGATCGTCACCGAATTTCTTCCGGAAAACCGTCTTTCCGTCATAAAAAACTGTTTTAACGCTTTCACGCCGTAGTATCTGTAAGGACCCATCTGGTCGATCTCATAAGATTCAACGAGCAGATGCCGATCCTTTTCGTTCAGCTGAAGCCCGTCCGCTATTTTCTCGATCATTTTCAGCCCCGAAGGATTTCGTGAGCCGTTTTTTATCTTGAAAAAAGTAGACCGGTCGATGCCGGTGTAGCGTATCACTTCATTGTTGACTGCACATTTTCGGTCCATAATTTGAGTCAGTATGTCTGAAAAGTTACTCATGTGATTCCCTCATTTATCCAAAAGTAAACGTTTCTCGTATTTTAGTTAACAAATATAATACCACACAAAACGTTTTTAAGGGGAAGCTCCGTATACATTTTTCCCGCATGTTACCCTTCGAATGACACATCGGTCATACTTGATTTTCTGTGGATTTATTAGTAAAATTAATTGATTATGGTTGTTTTTCGCGTCTGTGCGGCGACTAAAACGCCGGGAGGTTCCGGATGATTTTTTACATAATGGGAAAATCCGCGTCCGGTAAGGACAAATTATATAAAGGATTAATGCAGGCATCTGCCCAAAATCCGTCCATCGGCCTTGAGCCCATCATTCTGTATACCACCCGTCCCATTCGCACGGGCGAGAAAGAGGGGCGCCAGTATCACTTTACCGACGGCCCCGGCCTTGAGGCCTTCCGGAAAGAGGGGAAGGTCATCGAAGAGCGGACATACGAAACGATTGCAGGTCCCTGGACGTACGCGACCGTCGACAAGGGACTCGATCCGCGCAAAGCGAATTATCTCGCGATCGGAACACTTGTCTCCTACCGTAAAGTCCGCGATTATTTCGGTTCGGACCTCGTAGTCCCCCTCTATATCGATGTGAGCGATGAGAATCTCCTCATCCGGGCCATGAAGCGGGAAGGCAAGCAGGAGACACCTTCCTACCGGGAGATGTGCCGGCGCTTCCTCGCCGATGCGGAAGATTTCTCGGAGGAGAAGATCAAAGAAGCCGGGATCGAAAAACGTTACGACAACAACGGTCCGCTGGAGGACTGTCTGGACGAGCTGCTGCGGACCGTTACGGCCAATGCCTCCAGGGTCCCGGAGTGCGCGGAATGAGAAATTTCCGGTAAGACATATTTTAAGATAAAAATCATTGTTTTGTTTCATTCAGAAAGGAGGCATGCATGGACGAGAGAGGATTTGCTGCTGTAGTAGGACACAACGATATCATTGAACATCTTCAGAACGCTGTCAAAAGCGGAAAAATTTCGCATGCCTATCTTTTTGCCGGAGAACCGGGCTCGGGAAAGAAATTGCTGGCGACACTGTTCGCCACACTGCTCCAGTGTGAGAAGGGCAGGACCAATCCATGCATGAAATGCACCTCCTGCAGGAAGGCTCTCAGCGAGAACCATCCGGACATCATCATGGTCACGCACGACAAGCCCAATACCATCTCCGTAAAAGATATCCGGGAGCAGGTCGTCGATACGGTCGACATCCGGCCCTACGAGAGCCGATATAAAATATATATCATTAATGAAGCTGAGAAAATGAATGCGCAGGCTCAGAACGCGCTTTTAAAGACGATCGAGGAGCCGCCTGCCTACGCGGTCCTTCTGCTTCTTGCAAATAACCCCGACGCGCTCCTTTCCACCATCCTCTCCCGCTGCGTCCGCCTGAACCTGAAGACGGTCAGCGACAAGGATGTAAAGGATTACCTCATGGACGAGATGCATCTGCCGGATTACGAGGCGGATGTGGCGACGGCATTTGCACAGGGAAACATCGGAAGAGCCCAGGTGGCGGCGTCGGGCGATTCCTTCGCAAATCTCGCGGAAAAGACGGTCAAGATCGTCAGCGATATCCACGAATTACAGATCTACGAAATCATCGAAGTCGTAAAGGAGCTCTCCGAGGACAAGACCCGCATCAACGATTTCCTCGATATCCTGACCATGTGGTTCCGCGATGTCCTGCTCTACAAGGCGACAAGGGAGACCGATGATCTCGTATTCCGGCGCGAGCTGAGCGAGATCCGGCGGCAGGCGTCCGTCAGTTCGTACGAAGGCCTGCAGGATATCCTCGCCGCAATCGAGAAGGCAAAAACGCGGCTTCGCGCGAATGTCAATTTTGACCTCACGCTCGAGCTGCTCTTCCTGACGATAGCAGAGAACCTGTGAGAGGCGGTTCCCGGACCGGGAAAGATCTGTTTCATGACTCCGGCAGAGGCGGGGATTTTTCATATAGTTCAAGTTAGATAAAGGTAGTGAAATGCAGACGATTATAGGAGTAAAATTCAGAAATACCAGTAAAATTTATTATTTTGACCCGAAGGGCCTCGATATCCACTATAACGATCATGTCATCGTCGAGACCGTGCGCGGCATTGAATACGGCACGGTTGTCCTGTCCCCGATGGAGCTCGAGGACGAAAAGGTTCCGCAGCCGCTGAAGGATGTCATCCGTATCGCCACAGAGCTCGACACGGAGCGCGAGGCGGAGAACCGGGTGAAGGAGAAAGAAGCCTACAGGATCTGCAAGGAAAAGATCGCGGAACGCGGTCTGGAGATGAAACTGATCCAGGCGGAGTATACATTTGACAACAGTAAAGTTCTCTTTTATTTCACCGCGGACGGACGCATCGATTTCCGCGACCTGGTCAAGGAGCTGGCCAGCATTTTCCGGACCCGCATCGAGCTGCGGCAGATCGGCGTGCGGGACGAGACGAAGATCCTCGGCGGTATGGGCATCTGCGGAAGACCGCTCTGCTGCCATACCTATCTGACGGAGTTCGTACCGGTCTCGATCAAGATGGCCAAGGAACAGAACCTGTCGCTGAACCCATCGAAAATTTCAGGCTGCTGCGGCCGCCTGATGTGCTGCCTCAAGAATGAGGCCGATACCTATACATATCTCAGCAAGGGCCTGCCGGCGAAGGGCGATCAGATGACGACTCCGGACGGACGTCACGGCGAGGTCGTCTCGATCGACATTCTGCGCCAGCGCGTCAAGTGCGTCGTCGATATTGACAACGACGAAAAGGAGATGCAGGAATACGCAGTCTCCGAGATTTCCTTCATTCCGCACTCCAAGCGGCCGAAGGGACAGGCCAATCAGCCTAAGTCTGAGAAGAAAGCGAAGAAGGACGCGCCGGTAAAC
>AUXO013681598.1_pt1 | contig 10415 bp, 6 predicted proteins | sample 768731 | NCBI WGS metagenome assembly AUXO01 (sample SAMN02715735, study PRJNA202380) | gut metagenome | biome: sheep rumen | host: Ovis aries | place: New Zealand: Palmerston North | reverse complement strand
CTTTCCATATTCTTGGCCCACTTATACGCAGGCTTGTCATATTTTTCTAAAAATTTAAAAATAGTAGCCATATGCACCCTCCTTTTTTTACTTATGTTTATATATAAATCTTTTCAAATTTAATACTTTTTAAATATTTTTTGTATTTTTTCTGCATTATCTACACTTGGAATCATCATCCTTTGTCCATTAAAAATATTGTAAATTATTTGATGGGCCCTATGATGGTTTATGATGCATAGTATTTGATTAAAAAACTTTTAGGGTTATTTTTTCATAAGTTTTATATTCTAATAATTCAAATAAAACATTAGTGATATGGTATGAATGAAATAAAAGGTTCACCTAAAAGTTTAAAACAATTATTACAGAATACCAAATACTCCATACACTATTACCAAAGGGAGTATATGTGGCAAAGGAAACATGTAGAAGAACTCATAGATGATTTAACTTCAGAATTTTTAGAATTCTATAATGAAACTGATGAACGTATAGCTGTAAAGAAATATGGGGCTTATTTTATGGGTTCTGTAGTTCTTGCAGGAAGAGAAAATGCAATAATTGATGGGCAACAACGTTTTTCAACATTGACACTGCTTTTAATTTATCTCCACAATCGACTCAATTATATTGGGGAACAGTATCGTGTAATTGAGGAGATGATTTTTTCAGAATCCTATGGAAAAAAATCATTCAATATTGATGTGGAAGACAGAACTGATTGCATGGAAGCTCTTTTCAATGATATGCCATTTGATACTGAAGGAGTTAATGAATCAGTGAAAAATTTATATGATAGGTACAAAGATATTGAAGAAATTTTTCCAGATAATGTAACTGATGAGATGCTTCTGCATTTCTGTGATTGGCTGGTGGAAAAAGTATTTTTCATAGAGATTGTTGCAGAAACAGATCAGGATGCTCATAAAATATTTATTACCATGAATGACCGTGGATTAAGCCTTACATCTACTGAAATGTTAAAAGGTTTTCTCCTTTCAGAAATTGAGGATGATAAAAAAAGAGAGTCATTAAATAATCTCTGGAAAGAAAAAGTATTAAGTCTAAAAAAGGATGACAATGATGGGGATGAAAATTTTATTAAGGCATGGCTCAGAGCCCAATATGCGGAAACAATTCGTGAAACAAAGAAAGGAGCAGTTAACAAAGACTTTGATATCATAGGTGGATCATTCCATAAATGGGTTCGTGATGAAAGGTCTAATCTTGGATTAAACAGCACTGAAGATTATGAGTTGTTTATTGAGAAGTTTGCAAGATTTGCGGATATTTATACTAAAATTAAAGAAGCAGAAAATTCGCTAAATGAAAAGACAAAATATGTTTATTATAATTCTAAATTAAATTTCACTTTACAGACACAGCTATTATTAGCGCCAATGTGTTATGAAGACAGTTGGGAAATAATTTATGAAAAGATGAATCTTGTTGCCAGATTTATAGATTTGCTTATCACTTCAAGAATAACAAATTATAGGTCTGTCCAGTATAGTACAATAAAGAATTATGTCTTCAATGTAACTAAAAAGATTAGGCGTTGTTCAGTTAGTGAATTAAAGATAAAACTTAATAGATTATATCTTGAATTGGATTATCATCCTGAAAATGCAATTCCAGATTTCAGATTAAATAACTTTACTAAAAAATACATTAAAAACATGTTAGCCAGGATTATTAGTTTCATAGAAGAAGAAACTGCTGTTGCTTCAAATTATGTCAATTATATGGCTTGGTCAAAAAATCCTTATGAAATAGAACATATTATTTCAAACCATTTTGAAAGGTTTACCGACGAATATGCCAATCAAGAGGATTTTAGAAATCATCGTAATAATATTGGAGCATTGTTGTTACTGCATAAAAGTATTAATGCTAGTTTAAATGATGATACATATGATAAAAAAATACTTAAGTATTGTTCTAATGAAGGAAACATTTACAGTGAATCTTTAGGAGAACAAGCTTATAAGAATAATCCTAAATTCATAAGTTTTGTAAATAAAAATAACTTGTCATTTAAACCATATGATACTTTTGGAAAACAAGAAATCAAAGAAAGAAATGAGTTGGTAGTCCAACTTGTTAAATTGGTATGGAATAATGACATGTTTATAAATTAAAAAGTATTTATTATTTTTATTTTCCGCTATGTATTGGTAGTGATTAGACAAAATTTCCCAATATTTCCATTGAAAATATAGTGGAAAATCCATCTATTTTTTAATTTTTATAGAAATTCACAATTTACAAGAACATATTAATGGTGTTTTAATGTCTAAAATTGCTTTAATTGGTTGTACAAGTAAAAAACAAGACCATACATGTCCTGCGATTGAAATGTATTCCAAATCAAGTTATTTCAATAAGAAATTGAAATACTGTAAAAATGCCAATATAGATATAATATTCATCTTATCTGCAAAATATGGTCTTTTAGATCCAGATACTATTATAGAACCTTATAATGTTTTTCTAAAAAATCAGACTAAAGATTATAAACTGGAATGGAATAAAAGAGTTTTAGAAGATTTGAGAAATAAAACAAACATGGAAAAAGATGAATTCATTATCTTAGCAGGAAATGAATATGTTAAGGATTTATTGGAGTTTATTCCCAATCATTATAATCCAGTAAAAGGATTGGGAATAGGTTATCAATCCTTTTATTTCCAAAATTTTAAATCAGAAATTAATGCTAAAGATTTGAGAAATGAATCAGAAAGATTAAAGATTGAAAACCAACCTGGATTTTATAAATGGTGGGCTAAAAAAGAAGAATTTGATTTAATTTTGGAAAAATTAAATATTGATTTTGAAGATATTAAAGGAGAGATAGAAAAAAGAAACGACTATTATTCCATATATGTGGGAATAGCTGCAAATGAATCCATAAGAGATAGGTTGAATTGGCATGTCAATGATTTACACACTGAATCTAAAGTTAAAAATGGAACATTATCCACATTTAGACAAAGCATTTCAAGCATAATTGTTAATGATCAGTCAAATAAGGAATGCACTGATGAGTTTATTGATAAGTTAAAAATAGAATATTTCACTTTAGACTTGCCTATTAAATCTGAAGAGGCTAAATATAACTTGGAAAAATTTGAAAAATTATTAATGGATACTAACTTGTATGTTTTGAATATTAGGGATAATCATCATTTTTTAGCAAAGCCGATTAAAAAACAATTAAAGGCGCTTAGAAAGAAAGCTAAAGAGAACGGATTGAAAGCTTTTTAGTTAAAATCTTATAAATGCTCTTCAATTTGTAACTAATTTATTATTATTGGACTAATCCTAATCTTTGACCCAATTACAACATCTTCACATATGTTTTTTTTAAAATTATGATTTTCTATTTGCTAGTTTTACCTATATTTTAATTATTAAATAAAAATACATTAATATTATAAAATATAAATATAATTTATATTTTAAAGGGGAAAGATTATGACCAACTTCCAAGAAAAATCTAATTTTATATGGGATATTGCTAATTTATTAAGAGATAATTTTGACAAAACTGATTTTCAAAAAATTATATTACCTTTTACTGTATTAAGAAGATTTGATTATGTTTTGGATTATTCCAAGGATACTATTGTAAAAACTTACGAAAACAATAAGGACATGGATAAGAATGCTCTTCATAACCTTTTAATTAATATTAATGTTGATGAAGAGGGTAATCAAATAAAATTTTACAATTATTCCAATCTTGATTTTGAAAAACTATTGGATGATCCTGCACATATTAAAGAAAATACCCTATATTATGTAGACTCATTCAGTGATAATGTAAAGAACATTTTTGATTATTTTGAGCTTAGAGACTGGATTGATAAGTTACATAATAAAAATCTTTTATATTTATTAATCAAAAAATTTTCAGATACTGATATTGATTTAAGCCCAAAAGCAGTATCCAATCATGAAATGGGAACTATTTTTGAAGACTTGATTAGAAGATTTTCTGAAAGTACAAATGAGGAATCCGGTGAGCACTTCACTCCCCGTGACATTGTTAAATTAATGACAGAACTAATGTTCGTCGATGAGGATTTAGGTGGAAAGGGTATTGTAAAGACCATTTATGACCCTGCTTGCGGAACTGGTGGGATGCTAACAAGCTGTGAAGAGTTTATTCTTGAAAAGAATGTTGAAAAAGAGAATATTTATTTGTATGGTCAGGAAATTAAAGATAGGATTTATGCGCTTTGCAAATCTGACATGCTGATGAAAGGAAAGGATTTTGAGAATATCAAAGGTCCTTCAAGCACTTTGTCTGATGACCAACTTAAAGGAGAAACCTTTGATTACATCATTTCAAATCCACCATATGGTAAAAAATGGGAACAGGATAAAGAGGCAGTCTTGGCTGAGGCTAAACTTGGTGACAAAGGAAGATTCGGTGCCGGAACTCCTGCAATAACTGATGGACAATTATTATTCATACAGCACATGATTTCAAAAATGCATAAGGATAATAAAAAATCAAGAATTGCAGTTATCACTAATGGTTCTCCATTATTCAAAGGTGATGCGGGTCAAGGGGAAACCGAAATCCGTAGAAGAATCTTTGAAAGAGATTATTTGGAGACTCTCATTGCCTTACCTGACAGCTTATTCTTCAACACGAATATTGGGACTTACATTTGGATTCTAACAAACAAGAAATCAGAGGAAAGAAAAGGAAAGGTTCAATTAATTGATGCAAGAGACTATTTTGCTAAAATGAGAAAAAGCCTAGGAAATAAAAGAAACTATATTCCTAATGAACATATTTCCAACATAATTAATCTGTATCATTCCTTTGAGGAATCAGATAAAGTCAAAATATTTGATAATGATGATTTTGGATACACTAAGATAATAGTGGAAAGACCACAGCAATTCAATTATCAAGTCACTGAAGAAAGATTAAACAATCTTTATGGAGTTTCTCAATTTAAAAATCTAGCCATCAGTAAATCAAAGGATTTTGAAATTAAGGAGAAAGAGGAATCAGAAGGAAAACAAAAGCAAGAAGAGATTATAAATGCCCTTAAAGAGATTCCAGCTAAGAAGTATTCTAATTGGAATGAATTTGGAGGGGAAGTCAAAAATGTCTTAGAACCCTTTAATCTTAAGCCAGCATTTATTAAAAATGTTATTTTAGCACTTTCTGAACATGATGATTCTGCAGATTATGTAACCAATAAAAAAGAAGAACTGATTGCAGATCCAAAGCTAAAGGATTATGAGAAAGTTCCTCTTAAGGAAGATATTGGCGAATACTTTGAAGAGGAAGTTTTAAAATATTATCCTAATGCATGGTTTGATGAAAAGAACAATATTAAGGGTTATGAAGTAAACTTTACCCAATATTTCTATGTTTATGAGCCTCCAAGACTTCTTGAAGAGATTGAAGCAGATTTGGATAGAGTTACTGAAGAAATCTTGGAATTGCGTAAAAGGTGATTTGAATGAGTTATAAAACTTATGAAAATTACAAGTACTCTGGATTAAAGTGGATTGCTGAGATTCCTCAACATTGGGAAACTCATAAAATTAAAGATTTTTTAAATTTTAAAATTGGCGGAACCCCCTCAACTTCTATAGAAAGTTATTTTGAAGGAGATAACATTTGGGTTTCTATTGCTGATTTAAATAATAATTGTGATGATTATATTTTTGATTCCACAGTAAAAATATCTGATGAAGCTATTAAAGCATCTAATGTTAAATTGATTTCAAAAGATTCATTATTATACAGTTTTAAACTTAGTGTAGGTTTAACTGCATTTGCAGGTTGTGAACTTTATACAAATGAAGCGATTGCTTCTTTTGAACCAAATGAATTTGTTGATTTAAATTTCTTAAAATATGTTTTTCAAGTTGGTTTTGAAAATAATGCTGTTGAGAATATTTATGGGGCAAAATTATTTAATACAGATTTAATAAAGTTTGCTCGATTTTCGATGCCTAAAGATAAAACAGAACAAATACAAATTGCTAATTATTTGGATAAAAAAACTTCTGAAATTGATGAAAACATTGCTAAAAATAAGGAACTTATTTCTCTTTTAGAAGAGAAAAAGATGGGTTTAATTAATCAGGTGGTTACTAAAGGTTTAGATTCAGATACCTCTATGAAAGATAGTGGAATTGATTGGATTGGTGAAATCCCGGAAAATTGGAAAATATGTAGTTTAAATAAGTTTTTTGATATAAAAAATGGTTCAACTCCAAAAAATAACTCTGAGTTTTGGGATGGTGATATATGTTGGATTACTCCCGCAGATTATAAAACAGAGGATATTTATATTAATGAATCATCAAGGCACATAACTAAAGAAGGGTATTTTTCTTGTGGAACTAATTTAGTACCTAAAGGGTCATTAATTGTATCAAATAGGGCTCCAATAGGTTTAGTTGCAATAGCAAATAGAGATTTATGCACTAATCAAGGTTGCAAATCATTAAAAGTTAAAACAGAGATTAACACTAAATATGTGTATTACGTTTTATCTATAACTCAAAAAGAATTAGAGAATTTAGGTAGAGGGACCACATTTATGGAGTTATCTTCATATGATTTAGGCTCTTTTAAAATTCCTATACCTCCAATTAATGATCAAATGAAAATTGCAAAATATTTGGATAGCGAAACAGATAAATTACATAGTTTATTATTAAAAATTCATGAGAATAATGAATTATTAGAAGAATATAAAACTTCTTTAATCCATCATGTTGTTACCGGAAAAATAGATGTGAGGAATGAAATATGACTACAAGCACACAAGAAAAAGAATTTCAAAAAGACTTTTTCACTTATTTGGAAAATACTGGATACACTAAAAGAAATACAAAGGATTATAATGTAATAAGTTGTTTAGACGAAGATCTGCTATTTGAGTTTATTGAATCTACACAATTGGAAGCATGGCAACATTATGAAAAGATGTGTCATGGAAATGCCAAAAAAGAGTTTATAGACTCTTTATTAATAGCAATTGAAAACGATTCCACCATAGAAGTAATCAGAAAAGGATTCAAGGATAAAGGACTCAAGTTCAATTTATTTTATTCCAAACCTAATAATAGCACAAATCCTCAATTGATAGAAAACTTCAAAAAGAACATATTTTCAGTTATAGATGAATTGGAATATGAGAATAAATCCCATAGTAACCGTATAGATTTAGTTATTTTCATCAATGGTATTCCTATAATAACCATTGAACTAAAAGACACATTTTCCCAAGGTGTAGAGAATGCAGAAAAGCAATATAGGGAAGATAGAAATCCTAATGAAAAATTGTTTAAAATGTGCTTGTGCCATTTTGCCATGAGTGATTCCAAAATCTCCATGACAACAAAGCTAAAAGGTGAAAAAACTTCATTTTTACCATTCAATAAAGGAATTGAAAATCCTGATGCAGGATATGGACTTTACAAAACATCCTATTTATACACAGAAATTCTACAAAAAAATCAACTAGCTAATCTGATTGAAAATTTCATCTTTGAAGAAAAGGGAAGATACGTTTTCCCAAGATACCACCAATTGGATTGCGTAAACTATCTAATCGAAAATTCATCACCTGGCAGTAATTATCTTGTTCAGCACAGTGCAGGAAGTGGAAAGACCAAGACAATCGCTTGGTTGGCTCATAACCTATTAAATAAATTCGATGCAAACAACAAAAGAATTTATGACATGGTATTCGTGATATCTGACAGATTGGTCATTGATGAGCAATTGCAGGAACAAGTTCTAATCTTTGAGAAAGAAGATGGGACTGTTGCAGTCATAGATGATAAGAAAAGGTCTAGAGATTTAGCAAAGGAAATCCTAAACAAGACAAATATCGTGGTGTCAACATTACAGAAATTCTCTTTCATTGTTGATGAAATCAGGGACATTGAAGATAGGAATTATGCTGTAATTGTTGATGAAGCTCATTCCTCACAATCTGGAGCTCATTCACAAAACTTAAGAACAGGTTTATCTTCTAAAGTTAAAGAAGATCCTTTCTTCGACCAATCAGATGATGAAATCGATAGAAAATTAAGGCAAAATGTTGATAAGTTAAGAAACAAAACCAATCTATCTTTCTTTGCATTCACAGCCACTCCAAAACAAAAGACTTTGGAGATGTTCGGGAAAAAGAATGAGTTTGGCGAGTATGAACCTCACCACCTCTACACTATGGAGCAAGCCATTAAAGAAGGGTTCATTCTAGATGTTCTGAAGTATTACATGCCTTACAAGACATATTTCAATTTAGTGAAAACCATTGCAGAGGATAAGGAATATGATAAGGCAAGAGTCATCGCTTTAGCTAGAAAATTTGTTAATGAGCATCCTAACACCATTACCCAAAAAACTGAAATCATATTGGATCATTTTAACCATTCCACAATCAATAAGATTCCTGACTCAAATGATGTAGGTCATGCTAGAGCTATGCTAGTTACTGAATCAAGGAAACAGGCTGGAAAGTATAAACTGGAATTGGATAGGCAAATAGTATTGAAAGACTTGCCATTCAAGACTTTAGTCGCTTTTACTGGAGAAATTGTAATTGATGGAATAACTTATACTGAAGATTCAATGAATGACACCAATGAGAAGATAGATGAAGCCTTTAAGGAAGATCCTTATAGGATTCTTATTGTTGCAGACAAATATCAGACAGGTTTTGACGAGCCTTTATTGCATACCATGTATGTCGATAAAAGGTTGAATGGTGTTAAGACTGTCCAAACTTTAAGTAGGCTCAATCGAACTTATCCTAATAAGACAGATACATTAATCTTAGATTTTGCTAATAATATTGAAGATATTCAAAGAGATTTCCAGAGATATTATGGTGAAACTATCTTAACTGAAGGAACAGACTATCGCAAGCTTTATGAGTTGAGAGGCAATTTATATTCATTTAAATTATTCACTGAAGAGGAAGTTTATCAATTCGTTAAGGATTATCATAGCAATGTTCCTCAGTCTGAAATACACAAGCCATTAGATAGCGCCCTTAACAAGTATCTGAAATTGGAAACTGTTGAATTGCAGGCAGAGTTCAAAAGGACTTTAAAGAAATATCAGAACATGTATTCATTCTTATGTCAACTTTTGGATTTCACAGACCTTGATTTGGAAAAACTTTATCAATTCTGCTATTTCCTAAATAGGAAAATCCCAACCATTAATGATCCATTGCCATTCAATATTGCAAATAGTGTGGATTTATCTTCATATGCTATTGACACTGGTGAAGAGGCAGTATCCATTGAGTTGGTTAGAGGAACAGGTGAATTGACTTCTCCTTCTGGAAAAACAGGACCGATTGCATTTGGTGAGAAGATCAAATTATCTGAGATAATTAAGATAATTAATGAACGGTTCGGTACTGAGTTTGACAGTGAACTTGAAAACATGCTATTGGCTGTTGAGGATAACATCAAGCATAATGATAAATTCATTGAAATATTGAGAAATGAAAATAACGATGAGACAATTTTGAGAAAACGTTTCCCATTTGATAAGGCTATGGCTGAAATTTATCTCAGTAATCCTGAAACTTATGGAGAATTGTATAACAGCATTTTCAAGGATCCCCAACTCAAATCCTATTTGGAAAATGAAGTTTTCAATAGGATTTATTTGGAGAGGGAAGCTATTATTTAATTTAGTTTTTTGAAAGGATTAATTATATTGAAAATTTTACTAAGAGGTTTTAAAAATGCATTTCTATTCCCAACATATGGTTCTCAAGTTAAAAATAAAGGCTATGTGGAATTAGAAATGCTTCATAATTTGCACTTGCAGAATATTCAAATTATTATGCTTCCCGCTAACATAATTAATGAATTATATTTGGATAATGAGAAATGTAGCATTTTACGATTAGAGTTAGATAAATATGATTGTCCAAGTTGTGGCAGTTTTAATAAAATTGGCGAAAAATATTGTGTTGTTTGTGGAAGCAGATTAAATAGGAATGATTGTGAATAAATGCAGAAAAAATAAAAGAAAATTTAAATGCTTTATTAATCAATTTTCAATAATCTTTTTGAAAAAACAGATAATTAAAATAATTTTCAGGTAAAAAATAAATCTTGAATTACTTAGAAAAAAAGGATAAGAGAATATCAAGTTTAATATCCCCAAAGCTCTCAAACCCATACTTCTTGCATCATAACACTTTTTACATTAATAGGAACCGTTCCGTATAAAAGCTCTTATTTTCAACTTAAATCAAAATAAATATAAAATCCAAAGAACAAATTATAATCTATAAGCATAAAGGGGATTGCATGATATATTGTTCACAATGCGGTAATGAAAATAGAGAAATAAATACATATTGCAATAAGTGTGGGTCTACACTGAT
>AUXO015858460.1_pt1 | contig 10416 bp, 6 predicted proteins | sample 768731 | NCBI WGS metagenome assembly AUXO01 (sample SAMN02715735, study PRJNA202380) | gut metagenome | biome: sheep rumen | host: Ovis aries | place: New Zealand: Palmerston North | reverse complement strand
GTACGTTGTGTTAGACTAACCTGGAGAAAGTAAATGATAAATCAGGGCATGCCGGAGAAATGGCGTATTCTCCCGAAAACGGCTCTGATCTTCTTCAATGGAGGGATTTGCAGCAGTGATACAGCAGAATAATACCCTGACCGACCTTGCCATCGGGGAATCCGGTATAATTACAGCCGTCGGCGGAGAAGGCGCCTTGCGGCAGCATTTTCTTGACATGGGTCTGATCCCCGGCGTGGAGGTCTCGCTTGAGAAATACGCGCCCATGGGCGACCCCATGCAGCTGAAGGTGGCAGGCTATGAACTTACCTTACGGGTCGCTGACGGCGAAAAAATATCCGTCCGCCCCCTGACCGCGGACGAAAAAAAAGAGTCCGCCGCCAGGACAACGTCCGCGGGAACGGTTTCTCCCAAAGGCGCATTCCTTAAAGGGGAGGATCCGGATGAACCGGGCTCCTCTCTTCTGGAGCACCCCGGTCTTGGCGAGGGCGGCAGATATCATGTAAAAAAAGGAGAGCATCCGCTTCCGGACGACGCCAGACTGACCTTTGCCCTTGCAGGCAACCAGAACTGCGGAAAAACGACCCTGTTTAACCAGCTGACAGGTGCCAATCAGCATGTCGGCAATTTTCCCGGCGTGACAGTTGACCGGAAAAGCGGAGCCATCAAGGGACACCCCAACACGGAGATCACCGACCTGCCCGGCATCTATTCCATGTCACCCTACACAGATGAAGAAATTGTAACCCGCCAGTTCATCATCGGGGAAAAGCCGACGGCCATTATCAATATCGTGGACGCCACAAACATCGAGCGCAACCTGTACCTGACAATGCAGCTGATGGAGCTGGACCGGCCGGTCGTTCTTGCGCTGAACATGATGGACGAGCTGCGCGGAAACGGCGGCTCCGTCCGGGTAAACCTGATGGAGTCCATGCTGGGAATCCCTGTCGTCCCGATTTCCGCGGTGAAGGGAGAAGGGGTAGAGGAGCTGGTAAAACATGCCCTGCATATCGCGCACTACCAGGAGTGTCCGGGCTGCACCGATTTCTGCGATAAAAATGACCACGGCGGTGCCGTGCACCGCTGTCTGCACGCGATTATGCACCTGATTGAGGATCATGCGCAGGCAGCCGATATACCGGTTCGTTTTGCGGCGACCAAGCTGTGTGAAAACGATAAGCTGGTCATGGATGCGCTGAAGCTGGATCAGAATGAAAAAGAGATGATCGAGCACATCATCGTACAGATGGAGGATGAGCGCGGGCTGGACCGTACCGCCGCCATCGCCGACATGCGCTTTCAGTTTATCCGGAGGCTGGTCGCCGCAACCGTGGTGAGACCTCACGAGAGCAAAGAGCATCTCCGGAGTCTGAAGATCGACAGAGTCCTGACGGGAAAATATACGGCCATACCGTCCTTTATTCTGATTATGGGACTGGTTTTCTGGCTTACCTTCGGCGTGATCGGTCTCGCACTGCAGAATCTGATGGCCGCAGGCATCAGCGCCCTGACTGCGCTTACCGACCAGGCTCTGACTGCCGCACATGTCAATACCGTCCTGCATTCTCTGGTTATTGACGGTATTTTTACCGGGGTTGGCTCCGTTCTGTCTTTCCTGCCGATTATTGTGACACTGTTTTTCTTTCTCTCGCTGCTGGAGGACACCGGCTACATGGCGCGGATTGCCTTTGTCATGGATAAGCTTCTCCGGAGAATCGGCCTTTCCGGAAGATCTATTGTGCCTATGCTGATCGGCTTCGGGTGCTCTGTGCCGAGCATTATGGCTTCGCGCACGCTTCCCTCGGAGCGGGATCGGAAAATGACGATTATGCTGACTCCTTTTATGAGCTGCACTGCAAAATATCCGATTTACGGTTTCTTCGTTGCAGCCTTTTTCCCGAAATACGCCTGGCAGATTGTTATCGGTCTCTATACGCTGGGCGTCCTTGTCGGTATTCTGGTGGCACGGGTTTCCAAGGATACCGTATTCAGAGGAGAGGCCGTTCCCTTCGTCATGGAACTCCCGAACTACCGGCTGCCCAGCCCGAAAAATGTCGCCCAGCTGCTGTGGGAGAAGGCAAAGGACTTCCTTCAGCGGGCATTTACCATCATCTTTCTGGCATCCATCGTTATCTGGTTCCTGGAGACCTTTGATTTCCATCTGACCATGGTGACCGATTCCCAGAAGTCTATGCTGGCGGTCATTGCCAGCGTTATCGCGCCGATTTTCCGGCCGCTCGGCTTCGGTGACTGGAGGATTTCCACCTCCCTGATCACAGGGTTCCTGGCGAAGGAGAGTGTTGTGTCCACCCTGAACGTACTCTTTGGCTCCACTGCCGCCCTCATGGCGTCCCTGAAGCCCTCTGCCGCCGTGGCGCTTCTGGTCTTCTGTCTGCTGTACACCCCCTGTGTAGCAGCGATCTCCTCCGTCCGCAATGAGCTCGGAGGAAAATGGGCGGCAGGCATAGTACTCTTCCAGTGTGCCATTGCCTGGATTTGTTCCTTTGTGGTACATCTGATCGCCCTGGCGGTCATGTAACCTCTTCTGACACAGAAAAAGCCTGCCGGACACCATAACGGGCCGGCAGGCTTTAGAAACTTATCACTACTTTAATTTTCCCATTTTTTCCAGGGCGCGTGTCCGGACGCCAGAAGTTTTTCCAGCATATCCATCTCCCTCTTGTTGTCCATGCACTGCCAGAATCCCTTGTGCATGTAAGACATCAGCTCCCCCTCCTCCGCCAGCCTCTCCAGCGGTTCCTTCTCGAAAACCGTGTCATCCCCATCAATATAGTCAAAGATCTCCGGATTCAGGACCATATACCCTGCGTTGATCGGGGAACTGTCCTGGATATTCTTCTCCCGGAAGGACTTAACCGCGTTGTCTCCTCCGATATTCAGAATTCCCTTCTGCTGTTCCATAATGACAGCGGTAAGCGTTGCGATTTTTCCGTGCTGCTGATGAAACTTCAGCAGATCACGGATATTGACATCGCAGACCCCGTCCCCGTAGGTCATAAAAAAGGGCTCATCTCCCACATACTTCCGGATCCGCCGGATTCTTCCCCCTGTCATGGTATGCAGTCCCGTATCAACCACCGTGACTTTCCAGGGCTCACAGTGAGATTCCAGCACCCGCATCTCCTTTCTGCCATTTGTAAAATCAAACTCTACATCCGAATTGTTCAGATAGTAATCCGCGAACCATTTTTTTATGACCTGCTGCTTATATCCCGCACAGATAATGAAGTCATTAAATCCGTACCACAGATATTCCTTCATGATATGCCAGAGAATCGGTTTTCCTCCGATCTCTACCATCGGTTTCGGCTTAAACTGCGACTCCTCGGATATTCTTGTCCCGAAGCCTCCTGCCAGTAAAACGACCTTCATCTTTTGTTCCGCCTCCCTGTAAATGCTGTTCCCGCCCGAATTTCCGCCTTTTACAGATCCGTCTGCCTGTGATATTCCCGCACCCACCGATTCAGCGCAGCATCTACATCCTTCGGCACAGACGGTTCCGGAAGAGACCGGATCTGACGTTCCATTTCCTCCCTGTCCGCCTCCTCTGTGCCCAGCTCCCTGCATTTCTGTCGGAATACCTTTTCACCGTCCTTCAGGCGGACGCAGAAGAGATATCCGTTCCGGGCGACAGATGACTGAAGCAGGTCGAACGCCTTCTTCATGCATTCGCACGCCTCCTCCATCTGAAAAAGCCGCGCAAAGACCGCTCCCGCGTTGTAATATACTGTGCCCCGGAACTGTCCGCCCGTGGAATGCTCCCCACCTTCCGAAAGCTTCAGGGCTTTCTGATAACAGCGGACAGCCCTGGTGTACTTTTCATACCCGGCAAGCACATCTCCTTTCTGCTTCATCCGGACCTCCTCCGGCAGAGCTTCCATCTCCCGTATTTTTTCCGACAGGTTGTTTTTCCCTGCCGGACTGAGCCAGCCGATTTCCTGAAAGACCGGCAGAATCAGATTCTCCAGCCCGGCGCCGCCTGCTCTCTGCTTTTCCAGCGTCTCCGCCAGGCGGTGCAGATGCAGTTCTCCGCCAAGCCAGTCCGTCATGGCAGGACTGAAAAAATCAGGGCTTAGGAGGGCAAGATGTCCCTGCATAAAATAGCAGAGTTCCTCAATGGAATACAGCTTCAGATCAATATCCTCCGCATAAAAAGGCTGCTTCGCGCGGGGGACCTGGCAAAGTATTACTTCACTCATGGCAAATGCCCTCCTTTACGGGAATTTTCCCGGATTCTCTTATGCTTTCAGTTCCTCTCTCCAGATCTGCCCCGTTCCCGGAAACATCTCCCCGAACCCGATATCCTGCACCTCGATCATCATCCTGTGGGCAGACTCGAAGCTGAACCGAAGATGCAGCCGGTTGGTTCCGGGAGGTCTCTGGGGCAGTCCCGGAAGCTCCATTCGGACTTCCCTGCGGTTTCTTCCGTCCATCCCGGACAACGTGAAGATAAGCTCCGGTTCTCCGACCAGAAGAATCTCGCAGTCCCGCTCCGCCTCATACCAGTTTACGCCGGCGCTGATCAGCGGATAGAAGGTCTTTGTCCCCTGCACCGTCATCTGCATGCCAACATTATTCCGGATCAGTTCATCTCCCAGATACAGATAGCCGGCCAGCCGTTTCTCCACCGTTTTTTCTCTTGCGCCGCAGCAGGCTCCTCTGGCAAAAAGATTGTCCACCACAAAAACCTTTCTGCCTCCCTTGCAGAGCAGAGCCGTGGAGCGGCTCATCGCTGTTTTATCAAAGGTGTCCCCCATCAGAAAAACAGCAGAATACAGATTCTGCCGAAGGGAATCGTCCACCATGCGGCAGAACTGGCTGTCCCAGACTGAGGCGTCTCCATTCAGATGAACCGTCATGCCGCTTTCCACGGTTACGGTAACCGGTCTTGTCATGTGGTTGGACGAAAGCGAAAAGAAGCTCACATCCCTGTCCTGAAACAGGAAAAAGCCCACATTTCTGGACCAGAGCTCTTGTTTCTGGTAAAGAGTGTGGTAGTAAAAGCTTTCCTTGTAGTCCTGCAGAAAGGCCCGGCTGCTTTCCAGATCCAGGCGCCTATAGACGCCCTGAATCAGGTTGACCAGCGCCCGGGACAAAACCGGAACCGTAATCATCATACCAGATATCTGACTTCCGGGCTCCTCCAGTCCCAGCGTGGCAAGAGCCTGCCGCAGCATTCCGGCAGTTTTATCCGCCAGAACCTCCTGTTCCTTCCGCACGCTCTCCGCATCCTCATAAAGATTATCCCCCACCTGCTTTTCACAGGCGTCCAGAACCTCTCGAAAGGAGATCTCCTCGTTTCCGGCTTTCAGGGGAGCCGTACCGGAATCTCCTCGCTCCGTGTCATAGTAACACAGCTGGGGAGCCGTTCTGTTTAAATCAATCCCGACTATGAGATTGTGTACACGCATATTCTGCCTCCTGCTTCCTTTCCGCGCGCCCGGAACAATTATTTCATCAGGGGGAGCAGTTTTCGGACGTACACATCCTGACTCTGGTACTGCCGCAGTGTCCTTGTAAGCTCCGCCTGGTTTCCTTCTGCCCTTGCCTCCAGCATATGGTTCAGCAGCTTGTAACGGGTAATCCCGCCGGTATCCATCCCCACCAGAGAAACCTGATAGCTGTCGGTCTTACGGATTTCTCCGTGTTCCAGAATACTGAGGTAATAGGTCAGCGTCTCTCCATAGAAAAGAAGAAACTCCCGGACAAAGATACCTCTGTAGACATTCCGCATCGGTTCCGAAATCCATCCGCTGTCTCCGCCGTTCTGTTCCTGCAGACGGTAATGCAGAATCACCCGGCTGTCCGGACGGAACTGTTCTTCCACAAAAACTTTATCCTCAATCTGATACACCTGTATCAGCTTCTGGGGCAACCGGCTGAAAAATTCAAACCGCATCCCGCTTTCATCCATCTCCCGGAGCAGTTTTTCCGCTATTTCTTCCTGGGTTTCCGTCAAAGGATCCTTCTTTTCGGTATCCGGCATATCTTCCGCACGCCCTGCTGTTCCGTCTGCGTCCGTGGCAGAGCCGACCGTATCTTCCGGAGATTCTTTCTCCTTATCCGGCGCATCTGCCATATTCTCCGCGCAGAGCTCCGAATAGTGCCGTAGCAGCGCAAGTCTGCAGACAACATCCAGCTGCTCACCCTGCAGAATCTGCTGTTCAATCCCGGAGAATACAAGCTCCGGCGTTTTCCTTCCCCCCAGAAAATACCAGGACGCCAGAAAGGTCAGGAAAGCCTGAATAACCCTGCGGCTTCCCTGCTGCCGGATATATGCCCCCAGAATCTCCTCCCCGCACTCCGGAAACTGCCGGGATGCCATAGAGCGGAGCAGAATTCTCTCTTCCAGGGTATAGGTATCCAGCTGGAATCCCTCCGCGCGCTTCCACAGACGACAGAGATTGCGGATGGGACCGTCGTAATGATCCCGGAGATAAATCAGGATAACATCATCATATTTATCCTTAGAAAAGACCTTCCATGCCAGACTGACCAGAACCGGATTTTCTTCAAAATCATTCTGAAGAATCAGGCGGCTGGTGAGTTTCAGAAGCTGATCCGCGGGAATACTTTCTGCCCCGTATTTTTCTACAATCCGGAAGGCATCCGGATACCTTCCGTCACGGATCAGAATGGAAACGGTTCCTGCCTTATCCGCGGAAGCATAGGCTTCCACTTCCTTCTGCGGAACCGCTGCCCGGCTGTCCTCCGTAGGATGATGCAGATAAAACTCCACCAGCTTTCTGCGGATAATATTCCGGTATTCATCCGTGAAGGCCTCGTTTTGAACCGCTTTTCTATAATCCTCCACACTGGCGCTGTTCACATCCATCTGAAAAGCCTTTTCCCTGCACAGATACAGTTCCAGTCCGGCGTTCTCCGCGCCCATGGAAAGGCATTGTCTGGCGCTTTCCCTCTCGTCCATCAGAGACTCCGCCGAATACCGGACCGTTGTGCCGAAACGGCGGTGTCTGTCATCCTCCAGAAGAATGCAGGCATCTTCCGAGTAGATTCTGGGATATGCCACACCGTCACGGCAGGGATAGCACTGTTCCTCCCTCAGCGCATTGTGGATGACTACAACCTGACGGATCCTCCGATCCGATGTCGTCAGCCTTCTGGCAAACATCACGTCCACCAGCTGCTCCGCCTGTTCTCTGGAATCCGGCATCCGGAAAAATTCCCGGTACAGAACCGCATAATCCCGGTTAATCCGCCCTCTTGCCAGAGACGCTTCCGCGAATTCCTTCATATTTCTGCTGTAATTCTCATAACTGGTAAAATCCTCTTCCCTGTGAAGAATGACACTGGCGTACAGCCTTGCCCGTTTTTTCTCTCCGAGCGTATTGTTGGTGGCAAAATACATTAGGACAGGAAGCGGCAGCGAGACAGAGGCCGGTTTGTCAAAGGTCTCCATGTAATACTCATACAGCCGGGTAATGCGAAGCTCCGCGTCCACCGCTCTGGCAAACCAGAGGAAACATTCCTTTCGGAGCGGATCTCCCTTGATCAGCTGTTTGCAGATTGCCTCCAAGACATCAGGAGAAGGATATTTCTCGTAACCGCTGGTAAGAATCCTGGTCACGGGAGCGCTGAAATGCTTGCTGTTTCCGCTGAGAAACGCTGTCCGGAGAAGAAGCCCCTCCGTCAGCATCTGATATCTCTGGGCGAAGCAGAGAACCTGCAGCATAAAGGGAGACAGCCGCCGCAGCAGGGACTCTTCCTGCTTCAGGATATTCCAGGCCTCCAGATACAGGAACGGGCTGGTGCAGCCGGCATTAAAACACGCCTCCAGCTGAGCCAACTGATCCGCGCGGGAAAACTCCTCGGCATGAATCTCCTTTTGCAGAAGATGCAGAATGACATAGCTGTCCGGCTGACGTTCCAGATACCGCTGCAGCGTGCCGGTGATGTCGCTTTTTTCCGCCGGAAGTAGACCTGCCGCCTTGGCAAGAGAGAGATAAATCGCCCTCTCCTCCCGGTTTTTCAGCCTGATCTTCCCGTCCTTCACCGGCCAGAGGTTTTCCAACACCCCGGTATTATCCTCTCTGGAGAGATCCAGATAGGCCGCATAAAGCACGGCAAGAGAATCCTCCGGATCCGCCTCCCGCATGTCGTGAACCGTCATCGCGGCGCTTTCCTGCCAGGTGTGGTAATCCAGCCGGTGCAGCAAGAGTCCAAGATAATCCCGCAGCAGCCAGGATATCCTGCGGTTTCTGACCGCATCCGGGCGGATCTGCGCCTCCCCGTGGCGGGAGACCTCCACCTGATACTCCAGCGTCTGATGAACACTGCGGAGCACAATTTTCCCGAACTGCCTGCCTTCTCCGATTTTATCCGCGTGCACGATATACTCCAGCCCGTACACCCGGCCGATAAAATCCTCGGTGGTAATGGTTTTCTTTTCCACCTCCAGGAAATCACACTCCGCCTCTACCTCAATACGCACATATCCCCAGGTACTCCGGTACAGATAGAGCGTGTCCTTCTGCGATGCCTCCAGGTGAAACACGCCCTTCTCCTGCTTATCCAGCGAAAGAACAACCGGCTCCTTTTTTCCGGTAGAAACCAGGAATTCCTCCAGATGCTGATATGTGACCGGATTATGGGACATGCCCTTATAGAAAGCAGTGTACGGTCTGTTTTTTCCGTTCAGGATACGGGAAAACTCCGGATTGGTAAACAGACGGAAACCTTCCCGGAGACTTTTCTGGCAGACCTTGGCAAAATCCTCCAGCGTCTGCACCTCCGGATCAAAACTGTCCTGTCCCTGCGCGGATATTTCCGCGCAGACAGAGACCGTCTTTTCACCAAGACAGGAAATGACCGATACCAATCCCTCAAAGCTCTCCCCCGGCATCCATCCGGTCAGATCCACAATTCCGGAGATCCTGCAGTTTTCCCCTTCAAAATCCGCGGAGTCCAGCTGGATTCGCGGCTCATCCGAGATGGCAAGGCCATGAATCCTGCTCCCGTCCGAGGCCGAGACAGAGAAAGAAAACGTTCCCGTCTCTCCCTCCGGAACCGTCAGACGGATCCTCTCCTCCGAAAGCTCAAGTTCCGGAAGATCGTAAACAAACTCAATCGTTGTCCCCTCTTGCTTCGCCATGTATAACCCCTCTTGACTGAAAACCGCAGCCGAATTAGACTGAAAATAATTATACCCCACAATATAGGCGGATGCAAACAAGGGAAAAGAGGTAGCCAAATGCAGCTGGTATTAAAACACAAAGACCATTTTCACGGCAGCGACCTGGAAAAAATAGAAGAAATCTACGGGATCAAGAAAGAAAATATTGTCAGCTTCTCGGCCAATATCAACCCGCTTGGAATATCCGGGAAGCTGCGCCAGTCTCTCAGTGAGCAGCTGGACGCCATTACCACTTATCCGGACCGGGAGTACAAAGAATTAAGGAAATGCATCGCCGCCTACGCGGGAACACAGTCGGAAAACGTCGTGGTAGGCAACGGCTCCACCGAGCTGATCTCTCTGGTGATCCAGTCCGAGCAGCCGAAAAAGGCAATGATTCTCGGACCTTCCTACTCCGAGTACGAGCGGGAAATCACCCTCGCGGGAGGACACACACTTTACTACCCCCTGCAGGAAGACAGAGACTTTCAAATGGATGTTTCGGACTTCTGCTCCCATCTGACCGATGACCTGGATCTCCTGATCCTGTGCAATCCGAACAACCCCACCTCCACTTCCATCTGCTGCGACGATATGCGCATCATCCTGGATGCCTGTCTGCAGCACGGAATTTTCCTGATGATAGATGAAACCTATGTGGAATTTACACACCCGGAGGCAAAGGTCTCTTCTGTTCCGCTGACCAGCTATTATTCCAATCTGGCGGTCCTGCGGGGTACATCCAAATTTTTTGCAGCGCCCGGTCTGCGGCTGGGCTATGCCATCACAGGAAATACCGACCTGATCCGCTCTATCAGCTCCAGGCAGAATCCCTGGACCATCAGTTCCCTGGCCGAAATTGCCGGGCGGCTGATGTTCACCGATCAGGAATATATAGACAATACCAGAGAACTGATTAACACCGAGCGGGAAAGAATCTGCCGCCGGCTGAAAGAATGGCCGTCCGTAAAGGTCTACGATCCTACCGCTAATTTTGTTTTGGTGAAAATTCTTCGGGAGGACACAGACGCGGATCTTCTTTTCGACCGCTGCATCCGAAAGGGGCTGATGATCCGCAACTGCTCCACCTTCCCCTTCCTGAGCAATAAATTTTTCCGTTTCTGTTTTATGACCCCGGAGGAAAACGACCATCTCCTGGCGGAACTGGACAGACAGCTGAACCGCCCCGGATCCTGAAACAGTCCCTGAATTTTATTGACAGCCAAAAGTCTCCATATGTATGGCAAAACGATCCGAAA
>AUXO017663768.1_pt1 | contig 10417 bp, 10 predicted proteins | sample 768731 | NCBI WGS metagenome assembly AUXO01 (sample SAMN02715735, study PRJNA202380) | gut metagenome | biome: sheep rumen | host: Ovis aries | place: New Zealand: Palmerston North | reverse complement strand
TTTCCCAGATGGTCTATAACTCGAAAGCAATCTGAAGCCACGCCCCTGAGAAAAATCAAGATACAGAGCGAAATTCTCAAGTACGCTAGTTGCTAATTGGTTTTGATGTGCATTCCTGTAAGATTCCAAATCAAAAGTCTCAAAGATATTGTTTATGCGGTATTGATAGTCAGAATTAGATAGTGACTCTTTCAAAATATCTTTGACATGATCATTGACATAATCCTTGATCTTCAAAATTTTATCCACATAAGAAAGACTGTAATCATCTTTATACGAAATTCTATATAATGCCTCATTAATTTCCCGTATTTCAGCAGGGCTAAGCAACAACTGATACTTAATACGGCCTATTATTCTTTCTTGTGTTTTCAGTTTATTCTTAAACTCGGGATGCTCGTCATGTAACCAATTAAATAAATCTTCTATGTGAGTATAATTTGATATACTTAATTTATTCTTTAAATACATTCCAACAGCCTGTATACTTCCTTTATTCGTCTGACTTGCAAAATACATTACAAGTACAATATATGAAAAATAATAAGGTTTATTCAGATTCAATCCTAAGAATTGAGCAAATTTAAGAATGTTAGGTGATTTTAACTCTTGATTATCACTTGTCGTCCTATTAGGTCTTAATCTATTTTCATCTAGATAAAGTTCATCATATAATTTGATTCTATCTTTAACAGGGACTAGAAATGTATATAAGAAAGATTGATGATCTCCTAGTTCATTATCTCTGCCTATTTGATCCAGAATACTTTGATCAACGAATAAGAAAACTTCTTCATTATCTTCTCTTGAAAAGAAGTAGTCCAATAATGCATTAGTCCAATTAATAAAGTCTTGACACATAATAATTGCTTTTAATCAATATTCCACTTAATAAAATCAAAACTCTTCGATAAGTTCTTTAAAATAACGCCAATTTCGCTATTAGGATCCTTTAATGTGATAACCAATCTGTCGACAGGTCTAGTCATAGGCATTAAAGCCCAAGTATAAACATATTTCTTTATACCCTCATTAATATCAAAACCTTGGTAACTATTTCTAACCACATCTTCATCAATAGTCTCCATTTTGTATTTAATCAGTTCATCGAACTGATAGCAGACTGTAACCCAACTTTCCAACCCTCTACAAGAATCATATTGATATAGTCGTGCAATATCTTTTGTAGGATAACGATGACGATTTGAGGTGTTTGTACCATCAAATATATCTATTCCTGCTTTTTTATATTTATTCATATTCTTGAAATGGCGCTCTCCATTTTGATCCTTTTCTACCATAGATGGAGGAACAAGGATAAGGATATCATAGTTTTCACACCCAGAGGCACTGCAATGTTTACAGATTTCTTCATGCAATTTATTATTATATGAAGCATATATTTCAACTTGACCGCCAAGAAGTGCATTATTCTTTTGTATGCTCCAACCTAATCTCAACTCGCGTGAAAAAACGTTTACGAATTCTACTAGGTTTGATTTTTGACGAAGATTGATATTCAACTCTTTTCTCTCTTTAAACACAGCCGATTCCAGACCGCTCTTCCAATTCTGTTTCTCCGATGACATCATAAATTGAGGGCCACCATCAGCAACAACAATCCTTTTAGGACCATACAACTTAAAAATCACTTTTTTATGCAATTCTGGCCAATCTTGACCCTCATCGATTAAAATGTAATCCCAGTCTATTTTGGTGTCAACAAGATCTTTCAGGGCTTGGGCTTCGCTCTCGTCTAAGTCTTTAATAAGTGTATTGTAGAAATCTTCAAGTGCCTTAACAAATTTTTGATTGTAATCTTCGGAGATGGGCTTTAATGAGCCTTTTTTGATTATCTCAAACATTTCCATCAACTCTATAAAAAACGAATCAACTGTCTGTATAGATACAGTTCTCTCATCCACGCCTACAGGTATATTAGTGAAGTCTAACAATCGACGTATATCGCAGACTAAGGCATTATTATACGTAAGCAAAAGACAGCGCTTATCATTTGAAGGGTTAGCGAGATTATAGGCTAACTGCATCAACTGGATAGTTTTTCCTGTACCTGCTAATCCTGGCATGATAATAAGTTTGTCTCCTACGTTATCCTTTAGTTTATCAATATCAATTGCACCTTGAGAGAGTAATTCAAACTTCTTTTTAGTCAATCCTTTTACTTCTCTTTTCTCACACAAATATTGAGATAAATATGAAATGTCTTTATCATTGCCATAAAAACCATCTAAAAGATATGTGCCACTCTTCTGTTCTACGTTTTGCTGCAACAACAATTTCTCAACAAAATCAATATAACTAAATTGACCAGCAAGAGCGTTGTCTTTTTCATTTCCCCTAACTTCCCTTAATTGATCGTTGCTTAACCCTCGAAACCAAATTAGATTGCACATAAATGGTTCGATGTTTATAGTGTCCTTCATATATTTCCGGAATTCATTTTGCTGATCAAATGCTTGCTCTGTCACATTCTTTTCACCGCTTCTCTTATATTTATATTTATAAGCAGTACCCTCTTTCCATAATGTTCGTTTTCCATCTACTTCGATAGAATCACAGTCTTTCAACTCAATGTTGCAGATAAAACTATTAATATTAAGATTGCAAATGCTACCATAGTTTTTTGTAGTCACTTTATTCCTTAAAGAGAAGTTCTCGAATTTACCAATCAAAAGAAGATCAATGTCCCTGATTTTATACCCAAATATTGAGATACTACGCAATATATATAGAGTACCTTTCGCATCTGGATATTTGCCGAACTCTTGTTCAAATGCTTGCTTAATTTCAACAGCTGCGCTTTCTTCAGGCTTCTGAATGGTTGGATCTTGCGCACAATTAATAAGTTGAATTTTGATAGACATAAAGATGATCTGTTAAAAAAATAATTCAATAATACTATTATTTTATTATGGGAACTATATATGTTAACTGTAAATAGTTCCCTTAATTAATGCAACATGTTGATTTCAATCATTTTGCCAATATCCGGATATATAGTTTCAATATTTTTTATAAGTATTGCCTATACAGTATACTACTCCCAGATCAAAAGGAAGAATTGCACTCTGTCGTAAGATTTTTCCTGTTATGTACTTAATAGAGAATGGTTGCCTATAATAATCATCGCATGGTATCATTTAAGACTTTATCAATTTACAAAAATAAGGATAATTTAATATTTTTGCAAGTGCAACTCAAAATAAATGCGAAAGCATCTTTATGAAATGATAACTTTATACTTACTTCATAGTAGTTTATGTTATTATAGTTGTCGTTTAATTGTGTATCAACCATCCATTTTGTCCAAAACGATATTTTACAAGAAAAGGGATTAATATTTTGCTAATAAAGTAAAAATGTAGTATTTTCGCTTTAATAGAAGTTACAAATTCAAACTTCGACCAGAAAACAAACACAATCTATGAATTAACACTTTGACTGACGTATGACAACATCTGAAAAAATATCAATAATCAACAGTATTCTCTCTGAATATTTTGCTAATCCTAATAATCCCAGAAAATTGCCAGCAAAGGACTTGATGCCTTTATTCATAGAGAAAGGAGTATTCAATGAGGACCGTAAGAATGGACTTCCTATCAGGCAGCTGCTCAGAAAGCTGGATGAGAATAATCAGCTTGGAATGATTCCATTTGTCTTGGCTGAAAGAAAAAGCATAAATACTAATTGGTATTTCATGGCAAGCAAGGACTTGGCACCTAATATTGCTAAACCAGTGGTGGTTAAAGCTCCTGCTTCCCCCCCAAAAAAGACTAACAGCAGAACAAATTCCGACGAGTATTATGTGATTAGTCTTTGCAACGAGGTATTAGGAAAGACTGCCTCACAACAGCATAAATTCGATTTCCTATTGAGTGATTCAGGCCGTCCTCTCCCAGTTGACGCTTATTATGAAGATCTAAATCTGGTTATTGAATACCATGAACGGCAACACACAGAGCCTGTGAAATTCTTTGACAGGAGAATGACTGTCAGTGGTGTAAGTAGAGGTGAGCAAAGGCGTATTTATGATGAACGCAGACAAACAATCCTCCCCCAGCATGGCATAAAACTAGTGATTATAGATTACACGGATTTTGGCTCATCTAAGAAACTTTCACGTGTTCATGATAAAGACTTGGAGGTCGTAAGGCAGATACTTAAGTCTAAAACAACATGAAAAACTACCTAGCCATTTCCGTTCCACTGAGTAAGGATGCCCGTTGGGTTAACCAACTTAAAGGGGCCCTTTCTCAGGTGGCTGTTCGTTGGCAGAATGGGCATTACCACTCCACTATCGCTTTCATGAGTGAGATGCCACAAGCATCTGTGCTTCAGGAATATTTCTCACAGCAAGCTGCTCCTACGCTGACACTAGACAAGCTACATGCTTTCTCCACCTCATCAGAGCATATACTTTGTCTTACCAGCTCCAAACCCAGTGCGGAGTTCATGAAACTGGTTCTCACACTTCGTGAGCAACTTATAGAATCTAAGTGCCTCCCACCGCAAGACTTCCTGCTCCATGTAACCTTGGCACGCATCCCCATCAAGGCTATTGCACTGGATGATCTTAAGGCACTCATAGCCCCTATCTGCATTCCGTCATTCACCATGACTCTCACGGAGGTGAAGCACATCATCTACAAAGGTGACACCATAAGCAGCTGGGAACTACCTATACACGTGTGATCATCATAATTAAAAAGCCATTCAGCGAGTGGTATATTCATCATTCACCTCGAAGACTAGTTCACCCTCTTCTCCATCCATGGATCTTTCATAGCCTTCGGTGACATGGTACCAGTAGAATGTCTATACCTTTTTTTATCATAATTTATTCATTTATTATTATCTTTGCAAAGATACAAAAAGAATTGACCTATGGCAATGAATGAAATAGAAAGCATTTACAAGATAATGCCGTACTACCTTAAAAAGAGCTGGAGCAGACTGCGCTATCCGGAGTTCAAGACCGAAGTGCGTGAAACCTTGTACATGAGGACAAAGGAGGAAGTGGATGAATATATGACGAACATAGGCAGCTACTACAGCGCATTCCAGGAAAAGTACCCGGAGTTCAGGAGTAGCCTATATGCCTATGTGGTGACGGAGATTCCACTGGGCTTGGAGACACATGAAGATGTCTTGGGCGAAAATCTCTCTACACGAATCTACCTGCCGGATGGATCATTATGGGGTGAGAACACGTATGCAGACTCCATTCCCGCCAGCTCTCATGCCGATGAATACAACTACTGGGGGAAAAGAAATATGTTCTGGGGCAGAAAGCCAGAAGAAATAAAATTCAAACGGGGTGACATTGTGGAAGTTATGGGCTACCCGGGGAACAGATTCTGGGGAAACTGCAGCGTAAACCTTGCCATGATAGTAAAGGTTCCCCCTACAGTGGACGAGGTGGCTGTCATGAGGAAGAAATACCTGGAAACACATAGCGGATTTGATATTTGCGATCATGCCTTGTGCAGAGTGTTCGGGCATGATCTAGATACCTATGAGGTACTGTCATTCGCATGCCAGGGCGTTATAGACCATGCCCCTACCATCAGCGTTTTCAGCCCTTCTAAACAAGTGTCTTCAAAGAGAAGAGAAGCGTTACTTGCTAAATTACCATAAAACGCGGTAAGATAAAAACTTCAACAATGCCAGCGATTTTGAGGGTCATAAAGAGTTAGTTTTGGATGCTCATCTATGAAAGATAAGTCTTTCCGTCCATTAACGATATTCATTCTTCCTTATGGCTCTGTCTGCACGATAGTACCATACATCATTTTAGGCAACTATATAGAATTAGATCCCGAATAACTGAAATGCAGTTTTTTTTCACAATATAAAGGAATCACCCTGGGAAATTCATCCCTCCTTTTTACATAATAATAAAAAAGCCATTTAGAAAAAGAATTGATCATTCTTTGGAAATTTGGTTTGTCTGAAGTATTTTCGTGAAATGAAAATAATGAAACGAAACCCATTAAACGAGGATAAATATGTTATATTTGGAAAGTTTCATGCTGCCCCAAGAGAACAGGGTGGCTTACCCCTACAGACAAATGTATGATAAGGGGTTGGAGTAAGTAATAAGACTTTAGGTTAATGATACGTCAACATATAGTATTTCTGACTGGTGCAGGCATCAGTGCAGAGAGTGGAATACCGACTTTCCGTGGTCCAGATGGGCTTTGGAATGATGAAAGAAATGTCTATCTGGCAAGCTCTGAGGCATTATACAACGACACTTCAGAGTTTATTGCATTCATAAATGATATGAGGCAAAGAGTTTTTGATGCAACCCCTAATGCAGCACACGCCTTCATCACAGATTTGGAGAAGCAGCATCAGGTAACAGTCATCACACAGAATATCGATGACTTACATGAACGCGCTGGCTCTACCAATGTCATACACCTGCATGGAGAACTGGCAAGGGTATGTTCATCTGATAATCGTCATGACGCTCGTTACATAAGGGAAATGCCGATGAATGTTCCGATAGAACTTGGAGATGATGCCGGTGACGGCTCACAGCTTAGACCTCACGTCACACTGTTTGGGGAGTATGTATCCGGAATACAAGATGCTGCAGAAATTGTAAAGGATGCTGATATCTTTGTTGTGATTGGCACCTCTTTGACGGTTCATCCTGCAGCGGAGCTAATCCGCTATGCTCACCCTTCCGTTCCTAAATTCATCATAAATCCTAACGAAGTCGACATCCCATATGCATCTCTTGGGTATAAGTACATTTCTTCCACGGCAACAGAAGGGGTGATAATACTGAAAGAAGAGCTAAAACACTTGCTATAAACACCGATATACTGAATTTATGTATCAAACACTTCGCCACATATTTGGTAAAAAGATTGAAACACGACGTCTTTCTTTGCAAAAGATGACACAAAAGGATTGTCCGAAATTTTGGAAATTGCTCAAGGAAAAGGGGATTCAATGGTATATGCCATATCGTAACGAATCTTTAACTCGTAAAGACATTAGATGCTGGTTAAAACAAGCAAATCCAGAATTAGATAGATACTATGGTCGCTACTACGAAAACCATCTTTACTATGGTATCACTTGTAAATATAATAAGCAATTTCTTGGCATAATAGAACTAAATCCAAATAGGGACAACTATCAGGGAGGCACAGAGCTCTATCTTGCTTATTTCCTGCATAAAAAATGTGAGGGAAACGGCTATATGACTGAGGCTGTAAAAGCTATTTGTGATAAGATGAAACATTACTGCTTCCCTTATAGAATAACTCTCTTTATAGACCTAAGAAACAAGAAGTCATTAGGGATTGCCAAAAGATGTGGATTTGACTGGAAAGATACCTTCTGGATTGGACATTTCTCACTTATTCCTCCTAGATACAAAAATCATTTGCTTTCAGAGGTAATAAGAGTTGATTGGACAGGGCTAGACGTAGCATAGAAGCAAAAAAGAGTGTAATTTTGTGTAGACTATACCAGAAGCAAGGTGGCAAAGATATCATTAAGGCCCCCACCCTGGGAAAAACATCCCTCCTTTTTACATAATAATATAAAAAAGCCATTTAGAAAAAGATTAGTCAATAGGTATATAATGCCCTTTTTTTAACGATGTAAAACCCTATATTTGTTATGAATAATAAGAAAGTAATCATCTACCTGCACGGCTTTGGATCAAGTGGACAAAGTGGAACGGTGAAGCACCTGAGAAAGATATTTCCACAATGCAATGTGCTGGCTCCAGATATACCGGTAAATCCGGCAGAAGCTATTCCGTTCCTGAAGAAATTATGCGAGGAAAATAAACCAGACATCATTATTGGAACAAGCATGGGAGGAATGTATGCCATGCAAATGTACCACTATAAGCGTATATGCGTAAACCCCGCATTGAGAATGTCGGAACTAACAGATATACTTAAACCTGGAACTTTTAAGTATTTCCAGCCTACCCTGACGGGTGAGACTCACTTCACCATTACAGATGATACCATTCAGCAGTTTCGGGAGATGGAAGCACACATGTTTGATGGAGTAAATGATGAGAACAGCCAATGCTGCTGGGGATTCTTTGGGGATGAAGATAAGACAGTGAACTGCAGGAAAGAGTTTGAGAAACATTTCGCCCATACTGTACACACATTTCATGGTGGTCACCGTATGAACAACAAGATTCTGGACGAAGATATACTTCCTTTTGTGGAGAATCTTCTGGCTGGTAATGAAAATATTGAAGAATATGCGTTTCGTGGAGAGCAGCACGATGTAATGGATGCCTTGACCCTCTTAACTAATGCATACATCAAAATGTGTGGATATAGTCTTGGCTACAGGACGATTGTCTATTGCGCTGGAGAAGCATGGAAGGAGAAGCTAGCTTGGTTAGATCTTCCATTATCCGAAATGGCAAGGAAAGAACCGCTTGTTAATCTGATGCCTATTATTACCAATGAATATGATCCCGAAATCTATGATAAATATGATATCACAGGAATGAATGAAGAGGAACTTATAAAGGGTTGCAAAAAGGCAATCCTCGATAAGGAATTTGATGAAGCTACTAATGAGGTACTTTGCTGGGGTGTTATGGAAGCGACAAAAGAAAAAGAAGAATTGTCACAAGAAATCGAAGCTGATGCTCCCGACGGTACACATCTTAAAGGAATTCTCACTGAGCAAAAATGTGGTTGTACTTCTGTGACAATGACATCACCCTACAACAATCTTATTGCATTGACTATTGAGCTGGTGCGAGATGCTAGGGATCTGCTCATTAAAGCCTATGAAGATTATCAAAACCTTTACAAACAAGAGGAAAAGATAAGAGCATTATTTCCCATATACCAAGAAATGCTAAGAAAAAATAATGCTGAGTCAAGGTGGAAGAAGCATATACTGTTTGATAAGGTGTATGCCCAGCTAGTAGATGATGCAGTTATTATTTCTCCAGCAAAACTTTTTGAGGAATGGTTTGGTTTAGAATTTTATGACGATAATTCTATGAAAGACCCCTCATGGTTGTAAAAAAAACAAGAATAGAGGCAACTATATAGAATTAGACTCCGAATAACATAAAAATCACCCTGAGAAAATCATCCCTCCTTTTTACATAATAATAAAAAGCCATTTAGAAAAAGAATTGATCATTCTTTGGAAATTTGGTTTGTATGAAGTATTTTCGTGAAAATGAAAAGGATATTTATAAGGAAAGGAAACAAGTTTAATGATAAAAAAAAATCATGGCACAATTTGAAGATCCATTTGCTGGTACACCTAAAGCAGCAATCAAGAGAGAATTAGGCGTGGACAATTCAACACCTTTGGAAAAAGCAAGAAGAGGTGAAATCTTTGAATCTAATGGACTTTACGGCATTAAAGATGAAGATGGGTATGTGACATTTCCGGCAAAATATAGTTTTATAGGAAAGTGCATTGACCATATTTTGTTTTTGGAACCGTCAGGAAACTACGTTAAAATGAGTGCAGGATGCACGGAAAGCGGCTTCATGCCTAAGAATGAACGATCGGTAATCCTATTTTTGCAGTAGGGCACGATGAGCATCTTAAACCAGGAGAGGTCAAAATGCTGATGATCACCCATTATCATGAACGTTGTTGGCCGGCGCAGTTCGAATTTGATTGGTCTGAAAAACTCAGAACTATTTCCATAACAAAACTCATGGAGGATGTACCTTCATTACGTAAAGAAGTTGAAGAGTATGCTCTGGAGAAATATCAAGAAGAAGTATTCAAGGATCAATTACTGGATTGCATAAAGGGCTTGAAGTACTTCCATAACTTAAGTTGGGAAGACGCCCGCAAAGGTTTAGATTACTTTCTAAGCATAGGAAGTCCTATAAAGCATGCTCTGATGAGTTACGTAAGCAATGCGAAACAGGCTTGCACAAAAGAAGAGATTGAGTTTTATCTCAATGCAGCAATTTGGGCTATAGAGAATGGCGATGATGTGAATGCTTGCAGAAAAGGGGCTTCTGTACTCGACATTGTGGCAGACATCATAAAGAAAAATATTAATGATACAACAACCGCCCTATCTTCCACATTGTACAAGATATTGAAAGCTCATGGTGCAAAATCCTTTAAGGAAATAGATCAAGAATACAAAAATAACACCGACTATTTCAAGCAACTTGAGTATATGAAGATTGATGGCACATCTGAAAAGTCAATGCCTGGATTAGGATAAAACAATTATTAAGACGTAGTGAAAGCTATTATGTTATATAAATACAAGCAAGAAAATGAATATACAAGACAAGCAAAAAACTATTGAAGAGATATATCAAAGAAGATTGGAGATTCTTAGCAATCCAACTGCCTATACTCAGAAAATTACAGAGTTCAGCGCTGGAGGTTTGGG
>AUXO011466070.1_pt1 | contig 10418 bp, 14 predicted proteins | sample 768731 | NCBI WGS metagenome assembly AUXO01 (sample SAMN02715735, study PRJNA202380) | gut metagenome | biome: sheep rumen | host: Ovis aries | place: New Zealand: Palmerston North | reverse complement strand
GACAAAATTAAAGGAAAAAGATTTATTGCAACAGGTCGTCTTAAGAAAAATGTATATCAAGGAAAAATTTCTGATCGTTATGAGTTACAAAATCTTTTTGAAGTAAAAGAGGATGATGAGCGTAAAAATCAGCTGAGAGTTACTTCAGAAATTTATTTTAATAAGGATTCATTTGATTTAGTAGACTGGGATAAGGAAAAGAAAATTTATATTAACTGCTATACCCAGGAAAATATTGATAAAGAGAATAAGGGTGTTTTTGTTAATAAACAACTTGTTTTTGATTGTACAAAAATTGATTTTGAAAACGAAAAACATGTAAACATTCTTAAATATAAGCTTAATCAGATTGGCTGTGATTATGTCAATGGTAAGATTAAGGTAAATCTTAAAAAAGGATATTATCATATTATAGTTATTACTAATCTTCAAAATGGTGCTGAAGAAATTGAGTTTGATGCAAACGAATTGACACAAAATCAGAAATTGGCTATTGAGTTAGGTTTTAAAACACTTGATGATTTTAAACCTTCAGGTCTTATTTTTGGAAATAAAATTACTATTTATAAACTTATTGATTTTGATTTAAAAACATTCTCTGATGGTTGTGAGGAATGTGAAGATATAGATGTGGAAGATAATATTTATGCTGTATGTCAAAATGAAACATTAGATGATTTTGAAAAGGCTATCAATCCTCCTAAAGATGATGATTTCAAAAAGGCAGATGAAGATTTTGATTTATTCTCATAATAAGGAGGAAATGAATAATGGCATATGGAAAAAAGAATGTAATAAAAATAAATCCTTTTGCATTTAACATTGGTTTAATAGGTGAAGGTGGCGTAGGTAAAACTACAACTATTTATGAAATGTGTGAAAAACATCTTCCTGAAGGTGGTTATATTTTCGTAGAATGTGGAAAAGAAGAAGGTGCTGATGCACTTAGCAATATTAATTATATTAACTGTCCTGATTGGAATTCAGAGTACGATGATTTTAATAACAGTGTAGGTTTTAATCTCTTAATTGAAGACATAATAGAAAATAAACAGACTGATTATCCAAACCTTGAAGTTGTAGTTATTGATACATTTGATCAATTAAGAGAAATTGTTGAACCTGAAGTAATCAGACTTCATAACAAACAACATCCAGACAAAAAAGTTTCATCTGTAAAAGCTACTTTTGGCGGTTATATGGCCGGAGATGATATGTGTGATGATATTATTCTTGACAAATTATGGGAACTTAAAAAGGTCGGAGTTCATTTTATAGTTATTGGACATACAAAACTTCGTGAATTATCAGATCCTCTTACAGGTGAAACATATACTCAACTTACAACAGATATGAGTATGCGCACATTTAACAAACTTAAGACAAAGCTACATTTCCTTGGTGTGGCTTGTGTAGACAGAGACATTGTAAAAGAACAAAAAGGAAAGAAAAAAGAACTTAAGGGAGTTCTTAAGAGCGAAGCACGTAAAATTACATTTAGAGATGATAATTTTGCTATTGATTCCAAATCAAGATTTGCGGATATTGCAAATGAATGCGAACTTAACGGTGAAGCTCTTTATAAAACTTTATGTGATGCTATTGAGAAGGAAGCACTTAAAGGAAATAAGACCCTTGATGAACTAAAAAAAGACGAAGAGAAGAGAAAAACAATTGAAAAAAAACGTGGTGAAGAGTATTCAAAATCAGTTAAAGTCAATTTAATAGATAATGAACGTAATGAAGAACTTGCTGAATTACTTACTGAAAAAGCAGTTGAACTCAAAAAAAATGATGAAGAGAAGTTCGCTCAATTTAAAGAAATGATGAATTCTCATGGTCTTAAGAATTTTAAGAACTATGATGAAATTCCAACAGCATTTCTTGAAGAATTAGCTACTACCTTTTTATAATTTTCTTTTCTTATGATAAGGGATAGGTATGAAGACCTATCCCAGGGGGATGGAAACATGTCAAAAAGTCGATTAGTTAAATTATTAGATACTGGGGAACAAGTTCCAAGAGAAGAAGCATATTATGCTGAAAAGCAGCGTAGATATTTTTCTTCAAGGGAATCTTACGAAAAATGGCTTAAGCCAGACAAATATTGGAATAAAACTATTGGACTTTTAATAGATATTGTTAATTATCCATCAAATTTAAAACTACCACCAAGATTTATGAAGCAATTTCGTGAGGAATATAAGGGAATTGGATTTGAAGCAGTTTACACTGCATTAGTATATAAAAGAAAAGAAATAGAATACCGAATGCAGATAAATGAATTTTCAGATTTTACTCATAAATTAAATTATATTTCAGTAATGATTCATGATGATGTGGCAGTAATAGCGAAACAGCTTGAATATTTAAAATATAACAAGCATGAAACTAGTTTTGAGAATGAGGGTGGTGAAGATTTTAACCTTCAGATACCTGATAATCACAAGGAGGTTAAAGATCTATCTGCTCTTATTGGAGAGTGAGATATGAATGGATTTAGAAAAAACTCTTAAACAAATCAATGAGCCTCGGTATATTACTGAAGCATGTTTCGTTTTTTCGTGTTGGAGTGATACAGATTTATTTGATGATTATCTTGATCCAAATAATCCTGTAGACTTACGAAACCCAGATGCAAAATTCTATTGGAACTTAGGAACATCAATGTATCAGCAGGGGATACGAAATATTGATGCTGTTTCAATAGAAGAATTTCTTTCAAATAAACCGAAAGCAAAAAAGCAGTATGAAAAATTTGGGGGATATCAAACAGTAGAAGAACTCTGCAACATAGTTAATTCAGATAATGCTGAAGCATATTTTGATAAAATTAACAAAATGAATGCACTTTCTACTCTTGCAGAAAAATATGAGGATATCTTTACTCATGTTGACAGATTTAATAATGCGTCAAGTTCTGATGTTTATGACGCATTTGAACTTCTTAATAATTCTATTGCAATATCCACTAACCGAGACACAAAAATTGAAAAACTAACTGTTACACAACAATTCTACGATGATTGTAAAAATGGTGAAAATATTGGAATTCAATATGCTGAATATTCACCAATTTTAAATTATACAACACTAGGTCTACCATTAGGAGATGTTACTTTATTATCTTCTTTTAGTGGAATGGGAAAATCTTCGTTTGTTTTTGCAAATATAGTAATGCCTATTTCAAAACATGAACCTGTTACAATTTTTTCAAACGAAATGCAAATAAAAGCATATCAAAATTTGATGACTATTCATATACTTACAAGAGATTTGGATTATTGGAAACAGACACGTAAAAAAATAAAAATGGGCAAAATTGAGGAAACAGAAGAAGAAAAAGACTTATTTGAAAAAGTTAAAGAGATATCTGAAACCAAGTACAATATAACTTTTGTTAAAATTTTTAATAATGATAGCAGTATTATACTTAAGTATATGAAACGTTTATCCCATCAGGGATGTAGATGTTTTATTTGGGATACATTTAAAGGTGACGATGTATCAGATGGTAATGATGCATGGTATCAATTATTAAAAAATTCTCGTAAGATATTTAATCTTACATCAAAATTAAACGTAAGTTTATTCTGTACTTTCCAGTTAGCCCTTTATACGACAAATCAAAGATATTTAGATGCAAGTTGTTTAAGTTCGAGCAAACAGATAAAAGAAGTTGTTTCTGAACTTATAATGATGCGTAAGCTTTGGACAGATGAATATTCTGGACAAAAAAATGATTGTAAAGCATATAAACTTGATAAAGATAATAATTATCAAAAAGTTATGCTTGAGCTTGATCCTGATAAAGATTATTATGTTTTCTTTATTAATAAAACCCGTAATGATGGGGGTGGAAAAGAAATTCTTTATAGATGGGATGCACAATGGAATAAATGGACAGAAATTGGTTACTGCACAATCCGCAATGATCATAGAGGGGGATAAAGTATGATTTTTTTGGATAATGCATCGACTACTAAAGTCAAAACAAAAGTAAAAGCTGAGATAAATAAATATTTAAATACTAATTATGCAAATCCCATGGCGGTTTATGGATTTGCAGATGAACCAAAAGAAGCTGTTGATAAATCACGTTCTATAATAGCTGACCTTATAAATTGTGAACCAAAAAATATAATATTCACTTCTGGTGGGAGCGAAGCTAATAGTTTAGCAATTAAAGGAACTGCATTTAAACATTTTGCAGATACAAAACAACCTGGTCATATTATTACAACAGAAATCGAACACCATTCTATTCTTAATGCTTGTAAAGAACTTGAAGAAATGGGTATAGCAACTACTACATATATAAAACCATCTGAAGATGGCAGAATATATGATAGTATGTTATTTGAAGCTATGACAAATAATACAATACTAATAAGTATTGGTTGGGCTAATAATGAAATCGGAACAATACAAAAAATAAACAGATTAGCAAAAATAGCTGAAAAGTGTTGTATTCCTTTTCATACAGACGCTGTACAAGCATATGGGAAGTTACCTATAAATATTAAGCATGTTGATTATATGAGTGTTTCAGGACATAAATGGGGAGCACCTAAAGGAATTGGATTCTTATATGCTAAAAATCCAGAACTTTTAATGCCACTTATTTCAGGTGGAAATCAAGAAGGTGGCATAAGAGGTGGAACGCATAACGTTCCATATATTGCTGGTATGGGAGTTGCGTCACGATTAGCATATATAAATCGTGACAATAATTTTAAACATGAAACAGCTTATAAATTGGAATTATGGAATAAATTACATTTATTATTTCCAGATATAAAGATAAATGGAAATTTAGCTCATTCTATGCCAAATATTTTAAATTTTAATTTGTATTCTTATGGTATCAGAGGTGAGGAAATGATGGCTTTTTTGTCTGAGCAAGATATATGCGTATCAACAGGATCAGCTTGTATGACTGGTGAGCCATCACATGTCTTAAAAGCAATTGGATTATCTGATGATGAAATAGATTGTTCACTGAGACTATCTTTTAATGAGAATAATTCCTTTTCTGAAATTGATACCATAGTCAAGGTTATCAGTGATGGTATTAATTATATGAAGAGGTGAAGATGGATGCACTCTCATTAAGAGATAAAATAGTAGGAAATAAAGATTTTATTTTTCAAATTATAGAATCTCTTGGATATACGCAGATAAGGGAATCACCAAAATATTTCTCATTTCCGAGATTAGATGGTGATAACCTTTCTGCAAATACCTTATATGTAGATTCATTAAGATGGCAGTGTTATACAAGAGGTGAATCCGGAAATATTTTTACTTTGGTTATGTTTACAAAAAACATAACCTTTCCAGATTCATTAAGATATTGTGCTAAAGTTTTAGGAATAACCGAAAAAGAATTACCAAAAACCACATATCCTTTTGGAGGATTTTTTAAAGGAATATATAAAACATATAAATCTCTGTCTGAAGCAGATGAAACATATCCTGAAATCATACTGTCAAAATATAGCGGATTTAGCCAAATGTTTTTTGAAGATGGGGTGAGTTTCGATGTTCAGCAACAATTTGGTATTTCATTTAGCCATAGTGATAACGCTATTGTTATCCCTATTCGCAATTTGGAAGGCAATTTAATTGGTGTAAAAATGAGGAACAATGATAAAAATTGTCCTCATGAAAAAAGATTTTGGAGTGAATATAATTACCCAAAAACAAGAGTATTATATGGTTTATATCAGAATTATAAAAAAATAATTGAAAAAGATACGCTTGTGATTTTCGAATCCGAAAAAGGTGTATTACAAGCAGCTTCAATTGATTGTTACGTTTCAGTAGGAATAGGCGGTCATAATATAAGTCCTACTCAAGCTAAACTTATTAAGTCTCTTATGATAAGTAAAATAATTATTGCATTTGATGAAGGAATTGATGAATGGGATATAATAAAAGAGTGTACAAAATTAGTCACGCATAATAATGTTTATAAGCCAAAAATATATTATATATATGATAAAGATAATCAGATTTTATCAGAAAATAGTAAAGATAGTCCTATAGATCATGGGAAAACAGTTTTCCAAAAACTATTAAATACATGTTTAAAAAAATATGAGGAGGATAAACATGAGTAAGGCAAAAGTTGGTGACAAATTTGTAATCGAAGTTGCAGAAATTATTAAAGGAGGAGAAACTGGTTGTAATCAATACAGAATTAAAGGTTTTGATAAGCTTTTTTTGGATGACAAAGGTTTGTCTTTTTTAAAATCTTTTGATGAAGATAAGATTTTTCAGGATGGTAGTTTATTTGGAGCTGATACAATATGGAAATTTGCACATAAAATTATGGAAATGCCTATTGCTGAAAGAGCAAAAGTATTTAATGTTAGTAAAAATACAGCTTGTTTTAAAGATATTAGTGAAAAATTTACTATAGAACAAGCAATGGCAAAATATAATGATTATAAAACTAAGATTGATGTTCAACAAGCTTTATCAAATCTTGTTGAAAAATATGATTTTTCATTAGATGATTTAAAGAACGCATTAAATAGTTTTCCAAAAAAATGAGGTAAAATTCAATGAAAATCTGTCCTAAATGTGGTTTTAGTATGCTGTATTATAGGGATAATAATAGTTCTTATTGGAAATGCACAAACTGTGAACATTGTATAGAAGAGAGTAGAAAACAATATTCATCTCTTTCCAATACAATTTTAAATCTTGTAATAGCATTAATAATAATATCAATGAGCATTATGTGTTTTCATTTAAATAGCAAAGTTCAAGCTCTTACAGATAAAAACGATAAGTTAACAGAAAAATTGCATTATGAACAATTTCAAGAATCTGAATTATCACTTTGCCCTTTATGTAATCATAAAGCTGAATTATATGATATTGGTTCTATAACAAAAAAATATTATATTAGATGCACTAAATGCGGATATGAAACTTATGCATATGATACAATCGAAAAAACAATTGATGTATGGAATAAAAAATAGTAGACAAATTTAAACAAGAATAATATAATATTTTTATAAAGAATTCATAAAGAGAATTGCTTATGGGAGAAAAATGTGAAAAAAGTTACCAAATCTTTTATAGCAACAATTATATGAATACTGAATATTTTGCACAATTACCGGGAGGACTTACAAAAGCAGAAATATTAGCAAAGGATTTGGCAAAAAAATACGATCATGTTCGTATTGAAGAAACAACTGTAATAAAAAAGACCGTTAGGGTCTACACATAATCTGCGGTTTTCAATGTTGGGGGACAGAGAAAATATGGAGAGACAAGAAGATTCTAGACTGACTTCTCTTCGGGCTATGGGGGCAAAGATTTACAGTATTTCTCGTTTAAATACTATGAATCAATGCCCATACCAAGCCTATCTGAATTATGTCAAAAAAGAGCCACAAAAATTGGGTATTTGGGGACAAATGGGGGGAAAAACCCATGATGCTCTTCAAGCTTGTATTGATACCCATTGTGACGAATCTATTATTCAAAGAGCAATCCAAGAAGAACTTGACGATTTAGAAATGATAGGTGTGGAATTTCCTTTAGATAAAAATGGAAATTCTACTATTAAAAACAATTACATAGCAAATATGATGAGATTTGCAAAAGAATTTAAAACACCAAAAGGTAATTTTGAAACTGAGCAGCTTATCATATATCCGATTCCAGAAAGACCTAATTGTTATATGCAGGGATATATTGATGTTCTTAAACATGAAGATGATGGTAGTGTTTCAATCATAGATTGGAAAACTTCCTCACAATTTTCAGGAGAACATTTAATTGAATCTGGGAGACAGCTTATCTTATATGGATTAGCAAAGCAGGCTGAAGGTTATAAAATTAAGCGACTAATGTGGGTAATGCTCAAATATTGTGTTACTACTTGGACACTTAAAAATAATAAAACTAAAGAAAAAATATCTGAATGGCGAAATCTTGTTAAGGATTTACGTTCAGTACTTGAAAAAAAATTATCTGATCTCGGTTATGACGATTTTGACATTGATATGTTAATGACGGAAGCACAGAAAAATAATTCTTTAGATGGACTTCCTGAAGAAATTCGTAAACAGTTTAAAACTAGAATTTATGTGAGAGAGTATGAATTCTCTCAAGAAAATATAAATGAAACTCTTGATTATATTTGCAGAACTATTGATAAATATGAAACTGCTGGTGAAGACGAATCTAATTATCCACCTTGTACTATAGATAAATCAAAATCTTTTTTCTGTAATTCATTATGTGGATATGGATATCAAAAATGTAAATATTATCGGGATTATTGTGAACAAAACTTTGCAGAAAAGGAGGACAATGATGACTTATTCTGAACCTTTAATATCAAAACAAACCTTTGTTAAGATAATGAACACCATGCGTGATAGAGAAGATTTAGTAGTTAAACTTAATGATGTTATAAGAGAATATAAAGCAACTCTTAATGAAGATTTTCTTGATGGCAATGCATTAGTTATTGGAGGCGAAGAAGAAATTCTTGAACTTCTTGAAATCCTCATGAAAGATAGCTGTGATGATATTTCATATTTCATGTGGGAGATTGATTTTGGAAGAGATTATGAACCAGGATGTTTCAAAGATAATGGTCAAAATGTAGATATTAGCACTGCTGAAAAACTTTATGATTACTTGGTTAGGACTAATTTTAAAAATGAATAATAAAATAAAAGATAATTTAGATTATTTATATAAAACAAATTCAGATAAATATGAAACTGCATTAAACACCATCAAAAGTAATGGTTATAGGGTTTTTCGAAATGTGAATGGGGAACACATTGTAAAACGAAATGAGAATTTTATCTATGAAGCTTTTGGTGGTGTTTTTGGAAAAATATTTAAAGAGGGGGAAAACTAAATTGAGCTGGTATACAAATTTTTATATAGCATATCAAACATCAGATGGCAAAATTTATCCTTATGGCCCATTTGATTATAGCGGTGATTATAAATGTGTTCATTGGACTTCTCGTAGCTTTACTACCGACTTAAAAGAATGGTTTGAACCTGTTGAAAAAGAGCAATTGTCTGAAGAATTAATACAGGCTATTTTTGATACTGATATTGATGATGATTATTATGGTGCTTCATATTGGGGCGTTTGTCCTTTAGATGCACTCCCAAAAAGTGATTTTATAAAAAAAGGATATTTCCTTATAGATGATATTCAGGCATATCAAAAAGATAATGATACAGAAGATTTATTTTATGATTATTTAGATCCTGATACATATGCTAGAAAAATGGAAAATGAGTTAAAATTTGGTAAGCCTACGGAAACAACTGATGATTGGGGAGAAAAATATATACCAAAATCTTGTGCCGATTATTCTTATTTTTGTTATCCAGATTATAACTGCAAGGAATATGAAGTATTTAAATTAAAAACTATAATTTATTCGATGCATGAGGATTATAGTGAAGATATTCCGAAAGATGCAAAAATAGTTCTTTTTAAGACGGAGGGGTAATGATCACTGATTATATTATACAGAAAATTCAACATAGTGGTAGAAAAGGAATAAGAAATACTGATTGCACCGACCTTAAATATGATGGTCTTATTGGATATAAGTGTCATATTGATGTAGATGAAATCCAACAGTTTAAATCATATGAATTTAAAGTAGATAGTCCTAAATATGAATCGTGGAGAACTTCAGAAGTTTTAACTGCAGGAGTTTTTTCAATAAAAAATGTTATTTATTTGGAAATCGAAACTGTAAATACCATATATCTTTTTGAGAGGATTAAAAATGAAACCTAAAAAGGGAGAAGAATATGATGTAAAAACAGTCCCTTTTATCACTAACATACCAATAAATACGATTAAACTAGAAATCAATGCTACTGTTATGGATAATGATACAGATGAAACATTTACAGTAGGAAGTAAAATGTCAGCTGGTGTAATCCGAGAAGGAATGATTGCTGGTGATGAATGGGATTCTGAAAATACCTATTATGCTTTAGCTGATTATGACAAAACAATAAAAGATTCAGTTTCTTAAAAAATATAAGGTAGATGAAAAGAGGTGATGCTAAATGGAACAGTTCAAAATAACAAAACCTGTAAGATTAATTGAACTGTTTTCTTAGATCAGGCATAGGAACTCAAGCAATGGCTCTTAAAAAATTAGGAGTTCCATTTGAATCTTGGAAAACATCTGATATAGATGTAAATGCAGTTAAATCTTATAAAGCTATTCATTGTAATAATGATAATACTGATTATTCTGAAGGATTATCTAAAGAAGATTTGGTAAATATTCTCTATAAAATGAGTGTTTCATCGGATGGTAAAAATCCAATGAAAATAGAACAGTTGCAGCGTAAAGGTGAGAAGTGGTTAAGAGAAACATATAACAACT
>AUXO011005793.1_pt1 | contig 10418 bp, 11 predicted proteins | sample 768731 | NCBI WGS metagenome assembly AUXO01 (sample SAMN02715735, study PRJNA202380) | gut metagenome | biome: sheep rumen | host: Ovis aries | place: New Zealand: Palmerston North | reverse complement strand
TTCTTATACTGAAGTCAAGAAAACAACAGAATACCATAGAACAGAAAACAAACTTGTCTTAAAAAAATAATATAATAGCAAATTAAACATATATTATTAAATAGATTTAGCAATCAATATTGATAGTGTAATTATAAGCTAACAACACATTTTAACTGCAAGGATTATAAAACTCTACCATCTAATGACTTAAATGGAAAAGAAAAAATCCATAACTATATACCTATTATGGATTAAATCATCGACGAAATTGTTTTGTTGTTACTTTATTTATACGACTATAGTATTTTTTTATATAAAAAAGCGTTACAAACATTCATTATCAAATGTAATATAGTAGAAATAAGTCTATTAATATCTCTTTAATAAATCTTTTGATTTAGTATATTGAAGTTTATATACCATATAATCATTTACAGTATCAAAACCTTTAACTTCACTCTTTATTAAACTTGGTACATATCTAAGTTCCATAGCAGAATCTAATTTTTCACGCATATAGAACCTAAATTTTCTATAATCAACTCCTGGAAAATTTGCACTTTGCTCAATCATTTGATAAAACAAAGAATACCACAATCTATTAACCCAATAAACGTTTTCTTTTTCAAACTGTTCACGAGTTGAAAAATAGCACTTAGAATCTTCCATAGTTAAATATCTATCTGGATCAAGAACATTAACTAAATTATTAGTATTACTAATTACAGCATTACGTAACGTTGTATCTTTAAGAGCTACACCTTGATCTGCTAAATATTCTGCATCACTATTAATAAAATCAATACTTTTAATTAAATTATCACAACGCATTAAACTAAGTTTCGCATCTTCAGCATTAGTACAATTTAATAATTTCATAATATAACCACAATACTTACCAAATTGATCATAAATAGGCTGCATAGGCATCATAATCAGTTTTGGTAGCGCTAAAGAACTTAAATTCCAAATTTTATTCTCCGTCATCCAAGAAGTTTCATTAACAATCTTTACAGCAACACCACCAACATTATAAACCATGCCTTCACGTCCAGAACCAATAGGTCTCATATTATCAGGTATTATTACAGGATTATTAGTATCATTTCCTACATAATATACCATAAAATCACCCCTAAATTTATTGAAGAAATTATATCTAAATTACTAATCTTTGTCAATTTTACCATATATAAAGTAATTATTAAGAATTCAGAAGTATGTACAACCAGATAATAAGAAGAGATGATAATATTACAAGATATAAAAATAGTTGGATAAATAACTAATATTAATGTTAGAATATATATTTAAAGAAATTAGTTTTAGCATGACAATAAACGAGGGTAGTATTATCGAAAGTCCATTATATGTTATTGATTTTAAGATTTATAATAGTATTTTCTTTGAAGATTTAAATATTAATGCTAAAAGAAAATTAGAATTTGATAGTGACAACTGCCTTTGTTATGAATCTGAATCTTTACAAAATAAAATACATATGTAAAAAACTAGGTAATCTAGTTTTTAAATGATATAACAATTATAATGACATGATAATGGTTTTATAAACCCATTTTTAATTTCTCTTGCTTTATTCTTTTTAATAATTCAAGAGGAGATTCAATAATTATTCCACTAGGTCTATATGTATTATCAGAGTTTTCTCCGATTAACCTCCAGTACTTTTCTTCAGATATCTCAACGTTATTATTTCCATATACGACTTTAAACGAATCTAAATAAATCTTTAATAAAGAAAAGCCAATTTCAAAATAACCATTTCTTAGAAGTTGCTCATATATTTCATGATTAGAAGATTCTAAAAAGAACCCGGCGTCAGAGCTTTTACAAAACTGTTTAAATGTAGAGTCAATCAAAAATATTTTAAAACCATTTGCCAATGGTACACTAACCAAAAATGCTTTATGAACCTTATTAACACTTAATATATCTCCAATATTAAAAGAAAAATATTTAAAACCATATCTATACGTCAACTCTCTTCCTAAGTCAGCCGCAAGATCACAATAACCACAAAACGTGTTAGAATATATATCTTCACCATCTGCTAAGATATGATATCTTATAAAAAATACAAAATAATCAAGAAGAGTTTCAATCATAGATTCTTGATAATACTTATTTTTTTCAAAAAATAACTCTATTTCAATTATTTCATCAAAGTCAATATCATTATAATTAATAGGGTTTATAACTTCCATATTAAATCACCTTTATTCCCACTATATTAATAAATAATTGATGTATAGTCAATTCTTATAAGACTATAGATAATGTTCCAAAGTGTGGAAATTAATGAAACAAACCTTTAGATAAAAAAATGGTTAAAACCATATTTTTGCTTTACAATAGAACTGTTTAATAAACAGTAGAAAGCAAGCCTCAACCGAATGAAAATTAAAAGATTATATATAAACAATCAAGGATGAATATATTGCCAAGAATTCACAATAATACTCATCTAGATAACTATTATAAAAGTTTAATTAAAGAGATAAAAAAATACTTACAGATTGAATTTCAAAATGTAAGTCTTTTTTTAGAAATAAAATAAAACTATTATATTCTCCATTGATCAAACGAGTTAATTAATTCATCTACATCATAAAAACCTAAATATTTCATATCATCATATATTACCAATATATATTGCATATATTTATAAATCTTCTCACTATCTAATAACAAATCTTTAAATTCGTCGTCCTGGTTTACACCGCTAGCTTTATATAAATTTATCAAATCTTTTTGAATGCTAGTACCAAGCCCATATCCATTATCATTTAATAATCCTTTGCACATATAATGAAAAACAAATATTTTATTTATAAACTGTGGTATATCAACGTTTGAACCTAATTTAGTTAGTGTCTCAGCAAATAATTCATAATTATTAGAAGAATATAACTCTATTAATTTATCGTTACCTATAATGAGAGCAAGCTGTCTTGCAAAAGTTGTTTCAAATGGATAAGCGTCAGATTGCTTTCCCATAATATCGTCAGTAATCATTTGCGTTATTCCTTCGTTAATACCCAAAAAAATAGAATTATCTCCTTCTGGAGTTCTAAAATTTATCCCTTCAATGATATAATTATTCTTATCTTTTTTGCTTGTAATAGCATGAATTAATTCATGCAAAAATGTATTAATTAAATCTTCGTCACTTATATCTAAATCGAAAATTTTATTACCATTTTCATCGATATTAGAAAAAACTTCTATTGTATTAATATCATATTTATATATACCTGAACAAGCAGTACGCATAAATTCTTCTTTAGGCATTGGTACTATCTTTAACGTCTTTAGATTTTCCTCGTTAATAATAAAATTAGGATATTTCTTTTTAATTATATCTATCAAATAAGTATAACCTTTATTCGTATGAAAAAATCTATTTATAATTTCATCAATATTCATATCTATCTTACCTTTTTTTAATAATATCACATTGGTATAAGATTAGTAAACATTATAGCTAACAAAATTTTAGATAATCTAACTATAATAATGATCATAGAATTATTAAATAATTGATGTATAGTCAATTTTTATTTTAAAAACTTTACTACACATAGTGGGCTAGGTAAAACTTACTTAATTTGTTATAATTAACTAAAGAGGTGTTTTTATGAGAATACTATTCCCTTCAAAGATAACAGGCAATGGTTATATGAATAAAACAGGTATTACATTACCATATGAAGAGATAAACGGAGAGACTGGCTTAGGCGTTATCCCTGGTTGGATAGTAGAAGGCGACAGAGGAGTTTCAAAAGGTTTAATAAACGATATCATAGAAGCATTTGAAGATGATATAGATATTATAATCTGCAATCCATTAAATAGTAAAATAGAATTAATAGAAGAAGACTCGGGTCCATATACTAGAGAAGAAATATTATCTCATATATCAGAATCTGAAAAAGCAGCAATAGAAGAGCAATTAGAAAACGCAGATGGCGTTGTTTTTCAAGGCGGTGTCTTCTGCGATTGGTACGAGGTTGCTTTTGCCACTCTTGCAAGTAGCAAAAACAAGCCAATGCTTGGCATATGCGCCGGTCAAAGCGAAATTATATTAGGTACCGGAGGTTCTATAAAAAAAGTTAAAGATATTGATAAACATTTAAAAATATATGACGAAGAAGTCCATTGCTTGTGCCCAGTCGGCGATAATAGCATCCCTTTTATGGCTATTATTAATAAAAGCTTTCTAGTTAATTTAATACATTCAAGATGTGTTGACAAGGTATCTCCAAATTGCTCAAGAGTATGTGCTGTTGATGAAGACGATAATTTAGAAATAGTATGTGGTGATAATATAATTACCACAAGATTCCATCCAGAAGGACTAACTAGCAACTTAGAGAAAAAAGCTATTATTACTAAAACAATTTTCGGCGCTTTTAAAGAAATGGTTAAATCAGATTCAAAAAACCTAACAAAATAAACAAGTGATGGATGAACTTAAAAAAACAACTAAAAAATTCTAGTAAAAACTAGAATCTTTTTTATGTACAATTTATACAATTATATTATAATCTCATCGAACCTACTAAAGCATCAGAATAATCACCATTATATGTTCCACCCGAAGCGGCTGTAAATTGAGTTGTAATAGTTTGACTATCAATATAAGCAACATCACCATCTTTGTTTATGTATGGAACTTGGTCTATGTATGCTGAATAAGGTCCCACTTCAAGTGTGGCCAACTCTAAGATGCTTCTAAGTCCAAGATTTTCAACACCATCTAAATCTTCCATAGTATAACTTACTCCATTTATATCAAAACCTTGTCCATATAATAAACTAGCTAAACATTGATAATAAGAATAAGTTAAATTCATAGCTTCTTCTTTACTTACACTAGATAGTATTCTCTTATGTAAATCGTCTAAGTAATCAACAACAACGAACGCCTTATAATTTCGACTAGGTAAAACAGTATCTGTTAAGTCTAAATTATAATTCCATACAGGCAAATCACTGGAACTATTACCATTTTGAGCGTTACAAAATGCATTGAGTTTTCTTTTATATTTTTTACTATTTAACATCGCTATATAGAATCTATATAAATCATCTTTTTGAGTATCAACAAGAGAATCATCATCACACTTAAATTCACCATTCATTACTTCAATATACCTAGATATATCTTCGGTAGTATATAATTCATAAGAGTCTTGTTCATAATCGGAATCACTATCTACGCGATAAGCTCCTGATTTTTCGTAGAATTTTGTAATCATTGCAGCTCTTTCATCGTCTGTTAGTTCACTATAATCATTATTACTATAAGTAATACCTTTTTGTAACTTTTCTTTTGGATCTTTTGTTTGATAATATGAAAAATCGTAAGTTATTGGAACTCTTTCTTCTGTAGGCTTTTCTGCAGGCGCTTCAACTTGCTGCTCAAATTGAGGCTCGCTAATATCTTTATTACCACTTTTAGAAGTATTAACCATGTTTAGAATACTATGTAAACCAACAGTAACAACAATCGCCCCAGTAACAAGCAAAATAGTAGGTTTACTTATCTTAGCAACTAGACTTATAAAACCACTCTTATCTTTTTTATCTTTTTTATCTTCTTGTTCAATAACAATAGTGTTTTGACAATATTCACATCTACAAACTTTAGCGCTTATATCATATTTTAAAGGTGCCCCACAACTTGGACATTCAATTTCTTTTAATCTCATTTTTTATCCCCCTTATATTCTTTAATGCCTACTTTATAAAGTCAATAAAATGATACTACAAAACTCTAAAATGGTCAAATTTACCTATATTCAATACTTATTGAAATTAAAGTAATTATATTGATACAGATAATTTTGACATATCAATAAAACAGTAGTATTATTACCATTAACTTTGAAAGAGGTGCAAGTCTTATTAGTAAGAGTTAGTTGATCGGATTAGGACTAATTTTGAAAGGAATACTTGCCGAAGTTTAGAATAATAAATCTGTATTTATTCTATTCTGGGCTAATAGAAAATATCTATTAGACTGTCACAAGGTTATCTTGTGGAGTGCTTGTCAGAGATTAAGTATACAATAGGTATATGTCTACGACTTTGCATTCTGCGGGTCGTTTTATTTTTTGTAAAAGGAGGATTTTTATGAAATTAGAACGAATTATTGCCGCAGATGATATATATAAATATTTGCGGTAAATGGTTTGAATAGCCTAAATTATTCATAAAATAAAAAGAAAGGAGGAAATAAAATGACGGTAAATTCTATAAGAGATATACTAGCTTTAAGCGGACAATATCATAGAGAAACTGGTAATTATATTACTTGTAGAAATAGTATTCATAGTTTAGAAGAATTCTACCAAAGAAGAAATATTATAGGTAGATTAGTATTTGAAGAACTTAGAAGCAAGGGATACAATCTAACTAATAGAAGAACTCTTGAATTATTTGCCAATATATATGATTCTATTGGACAAAACTTTGATACATATATAGTAGATAGTAATACTTCATCATTAAGAGAAAATAGTAGCAATCATTTAATAAGTGAATTTGATGATTACGATATTTATATGCATAACGGACAAATAACAATTAGAGCAATAGAAACTATTAAGGGAGTTCATAGAACATATAAAATCTCCCACGAAATTAACCCAAATAGTTTTAGATGTTTTACTTTGTTTAATCCAAGAAATAAAAATGAATTAAGTACGATGAGAGAATTACTAAATTCAAGATATAACTGTATTGTTGGCTTTTTCGGCGAACAAAGTGATCTAGATATTAGAAGACATCAAATAGAAACTAATATTTTAGAGAATAATACAAACGGAGTTATTATCCCTAATATAAGCGTGGATAATGGTTATGCTTATGTATTAACAAATAGACAAAGAAGAAACTGAAAAACAGGTTAAAGGATTAGATTATTCTAATCCCTTTTTTGTGATATAATAAAAAAGAGGTGTAATATGAACGAGTTTATAAATTTAGACATAAATAATATAGATGCAGAACATATTTGTTGTGCAATAGGAGATCCTAAACACCAAGAAGGTGTAGAAAAGAAAAAAGAATGGATAAAAAACAAATTGAAAGATGGGCATATATTTAGGAAATTAAACGCTAGAGGAAAAATATTTATCGAATACGAACCCATAGAAACAGCCTGGGTTCCTGTTAAAGGAAATAACTATATGTATATATATTGTTTATGGGTTGCAGGTAGTTTTAAAGGAAAAGGAATAGGTAAAGAGCTACTAGAATATGCTATAGAAGATGCAAAATCTAAAAAGATGAGCGGAATCTGTACAATAGTTACCAAAAAGAAAAAACCATTTATTGGCGACAAAAAATTCTTTGAACATTTTGGTTTTAAAGTAGTAGACACAATTAATGATTATGAATTAATGTCATTATCATTCGATGATAAAGATACTCCTAAATTTACAGATACAGCTCGCAAGATGGAGATAGATAGAAAAGAATTCACTATTTACTATACTAATGAATGTCCATATGTAGAATACGAAGTCAAAGAGTTATCTGAATATGCAAAAGAAAAAAATATTACAATAACATTTATAAAAATAGATTCATTAGAAAAAGCTAAAAACGCTCCTTGTATAATCAATAATTGGGCAAACTTTTATAAAGGTAAATTTATATCTAATACAATACTAAACGCCAATGCTTTAGAAAAAATGCTTTAGTAATGCAAACTAATATAAAAATAATGATATAACTTAAGACGAAAAAGAGGTGATTAATATAGCGAAAGTTATAGTTGGTATGTCTGGTGGTGTAGATTCCTCCGTCGCAGCTATTATGCTAATAAAACAAGGGTATGAAGTTGAAGGATTATACATGAGAAATTGGGATTCTTTTGCTAACGGAGAATATAATGATGCCCCAACCAGCGAAAGTGGGATATGCCCTCAAGAAGAAGACTACAACGACGCTAAAAAAGTATGTGATAAACTGGGAATTCCGCTACATAGAAAAGACTTTGTAAAAGAATACTATGATTATGTATTTAAATATTTTTTAGACGAATTAGAAAAGGGTAGAACTCCTAATCCAGACGTAATGTGTAATAAATATATTAAATTTAGTCAATTTTCTGAAGAAGCAAAAAAACTCGGTGCAGATTATATTGCAACAGGTCATTATTGCCGATTAGAAAATGGAAAACTTCTAAGAGCAGTTGATGATAATAAAGATCAAACATATTTTTTATCTCAAGTAAGTAAAGAACAATTTAAAAATGTTTTATTTCCTATTGGGGGAATGAAGAAACCAGATGTGAGAAGAATAGCAGAAGAATATGGTTTAATTACTGCTAAGAAAAAAGATTCAACAGGAATATGTTTTATTGGTGAAAGAAACTTAACTAAATTTTTAAAAAACTATTTGCCAAATAAACCAGGTGATATAGTAAATATTGATACAAATGAAATTGTTGGTAAGCACATTGGACTAATGTATTATACAATAGGTCAAAGAAGAGGATTAGATATCGGTGGAACTAAAGATAGAATGTTTGTAGTAGGAAAAAACCTAGATAAAAATATTTTATATATCTGCATTGGCGAAGATAATGATTATTTAATATCTGATTCTTGTATAATAGAAGAAGTAAACTATTTATCTGACAAAAAGATAAATAAGTGCACTGCAAAATTTAGATATAGACAAAAAGATGTAAGTGTAGAATTAGAATACTTAGAAAATAACAAGATATTAGTCAAATATCCTCAAGGAGTAAAAAGAGTAACACCAGGACAAGCCTGTGTATTATATAATAATGAAGAATGTCTAGGTGGAGGAATTATTAAAGAAGTAAGAAAAAACAATAAAAAACTGTGGTATTTATAATTGGAGGAAAAACGAAAGACGAATCAAGAGTAACAACAGGATGGGATAAAATCTTTTCGCTAAGTGATAAGGTAAAACATTAATAAAACGTCAAAAAATATAGATATATATAATATAGTATAAATAAGAAGGTGAAAATATGTATTCTACACTTGATAACTTTACCGGAGAAAACAAAGATATAATAGAAATTGTTTCATCAGATATAGCTTTAAGATTATTAAAAAACACCGGAAACAACAATCTAAAAGTATGCTTGCCATTAGAATTAAATGTCGGTAAGTTAGACAGTCTAACTCCCTATAATAGACAGTTTTTAAAAGAATTATATGAAGGGGAAAAACAATACGATTTTACTGATGAATTTGCTAAATTAAAAGAGTGTTCTAAAAATTGCAAAAAGATTAGAGTATGGACCAGTCATTTAGACGCTGATGCTTATTGCTTATTCCTGTTAATATGTTATTTATTTAAAGATAAAGAAATAAGTGTTATTTTTTCTGAAGAATTAGATTGGGCAGCAACCTCAATGGGGTGTATCGCTGAAGAAGAAGTTCTACTTCTTACGAAAAGAGAACATATATTGAAAGAATATCAAAAAGAAAATCATTGCAAAGAATGGATAAAAATAGTCAATGAAAACAAAGAATTACGATATATGATTAACGGTTCCGTAATATCATGTGATATTAATGAGTTCGATAATGATATTATAGAAAGAGTAAAAAATAATAAAAAAACAATAAAATACGAGTTAGTAGCAGATTTAATGGTAAACCCACCAATTCCTAATATAATATATTCTCATATAATATATTATTATCTAATTGAAAGACTAGAGAAAAAAGGAATAATAAAAAGCACTATAATTGATAACAAAGAATACTTAGAACTAAATAAACAATACTAGTCAAAACTAGTCTTGTTTATGTTATAATCCTTTTCAAGAGGTGTATACAAAATGGATGAAATGATAGATGTTCTAGATGAAACAACTGGTCAAAAAACCGGGACGGTGATTTCCAAAAGCGAAGCTCACAAAACTGGAATATGGCACGGATCAGTTCACATACTATTAGTTAGCAAAGATAGAAGACAAACTTTATTACAAAAAAGAAGCCCAGAAAAGAAACTATATCCTAATACTTGGGATATAGCTGTAGGTGGGCATATATCAGCAGGTGAAGATGAAATAACTAGTGCTAAAAGAGAATTAAAAGAAGAATTAGGTATAGATTCCGATGATTTAGTAATGGAAAAAGTTGATAGAATTACAGAAATGCTAAATAATAATGGTGTCATAAGTAATGAATTTGTCTCAATATTCGTTGTTTATGCAGATATTGACTTAAAAGATATAAAATTACAAGTGGAAGAAGTTAGTGGAGCTAAATGGTGTACAAAAGAAGAATTAAATCAATTTATCGATGAAGGTATAGCTATTCCACATGTAAGAGAATATGAAATATTAAATAAGATATTAAAATAACAAAGAGGTGATTTTAATCATGTTTTTTCCGCCAATTCCTTTAATAAGA
>AUXO010818649.1_pt1 | contig 10418 bp, 8 predicted proteins | sample 768731 | NCBI WGS metagenome assembly AUXO01 (sample SAMN02715735, study PRJNA202380) | gut metagenome | biome: sheep rumen | host: Ovis aries | place: New Zealand: Palmerston North | reverse complement strand
AAATATCGTGAACAATTCGTCCATCGCAGAAACATATGCCAGAGAATTCTTACGCGCAGGATATGGAAAAGGCGGAAACTATAATTTGTCATATCTTGGAAAAGATAATTTAGGTGATATGAAAGGATATGTCTATCAAGCCACCTCCGGCACGACAAGAAAAAATATCTTTATTTCATATAATGGAGAATTCCTGTACAGTAACGATGATGGATTGGAATACACTCTCTTTGATTTATTGCCATAGAATGAAGGTTTTCTCAAAGCTAAATACCTAACTAAAAATATATCCCCTACATGTAACCGTAATTGTGAAGATGTTTCATCTCCCCCACACCCTCCCGTGACCATCTCCGTCAGACAGCAATCCATCACATCCCACCAAAACCCCCAAAAAACCAACAAAGCGAGGAGGCACTTGACACGCCTTCTCGCTTTGTTGTGACCGTTACCTGTATTACTACAGTGAATTCAAATACTCTCTTAGGACATTCAATCCCCGTGCTGGCATACAGAATCTTTCTCGACTTGTCTTTATTTCTGTCCAGACTTCTTCCAGATCAAACCATCGAACTTCGTCAACCTCAGATTTCTGAAGTATCAATTCTTTAATATCTACAGGTTCTTGATAGACATAAACCTTAGTAACTTCATTATCTCTGAAAACCTGACCATGAAACTCTTCCTCGTATTGAATGCGGAAGCTTCCAGCATAAATCAGCTGTTCCGGTTTCGCGGCTATCCCCAGTTCCTCCTGCAATTCACGGATTGCAGACGGAAGCGGCTCCGATCCTGTTGGAATGTGACCAGCGGAAGATGTATCATAAAGCCCCGGAAAAGAATCTTTTTCCATACTGCGTTTCTGCAGCAGAATATCATAACCTTGAGTCTTCTTCCGCACGATCCAGACATGAGCAGTTCTATGCAAAATGCCATCTCTGTGAGCAGTCTCACGATCGATGATCTCACCTGTTGGCGATCCTGATTCATCACATATATCAAAATATTCCATTATTTCACTCTATTCCTTATAATTAAACATTACAAATCACTTACTCAGCTTATACAAGAACTGAACAACATTGCATCTCGGACAAGGAATCGTATTATTCACAGCGATATCCACGCCAAACGGCTTGCCACATCAGATTTATTCCTCGGTCACGGGAACATGTCGACAAAACATATTTATAAGGCATGACCACCAGACACTTTTATGACCTGTCCTGTCAGCATACCTGCCTTCTCGCTTGCCAGGAACAGGATCGTATCCGCAATGTCTTCTGGCTGGATCAGTTTTCCCATCGGAATCATAGGAATGACGACCTGTTCGAACTCCTCATCAATCCATCCCGTCTGAGTCGGGCCAGGCGCAACGCTGTTCACAGTGATCCCGTATTTTGCCACCTCGAGGGCAATGCTGCGGGTAAGTGCCTCGAGCGTCGCCTTACTCGCACCGTAAGTAATCTGCCCCGCAAAGACCTGTGAGGCGTCCGTAGAAAGATTAATGACTCTTCCATAATCACCTCGGTGATTGACCAATTCTCTGATCATCAAAATGCTTCCCCGAACATTAACCGCAAAAGTGTTATCAATCACCTTCCGAGTAACATTCTCTATGGTATCCAACCCGTTTTCATCATCCGTTGCCGCATTATTTATCAAGATGTCAACTTTTTCAAACCTGTCAAAAGCTGCTGCATAAATCTCCTTCACGGCATCTTCATCCGAAATGTCACTTTCAAGGATCAGATATTCCGCATTCATTTCCCGAAGTCTGCTCTCCACAAAATCTGCGTCTCCGGCATTTGCCGCATAATACCTGTCCACTCCGTTTTTGCCGATCTTATCCTTATCAAATGGCCGATCAACTTTTTTATAGACTAGAACCAGCTTTGCCCCTTCACGTGCAAATGCTAAGGCAGTCGTTGCACCGATACCCTGCGGGTTATTCACACCTGTGATCAGAACCACTCTGTCTCTTAATCCATAATCTACCATCTACATTGCCTCCGAATGCTCGAAATGTCGTATTTTCTAATTTCGCTCCTCTCTACAAGAAAAGCCCCTGTCACTTACTCAACTTATACAAGAACTGAACCACATTACATCTCGGACAAGGCGTAGTATTGTTAACCGCGATATCCACACCGAATGGCTTTCCACCGTAACCTTGGCCTGCCCACGCCGCTGCTTCACCGTTCCAGCCGTCCATTCCTGGATTCTTTGTCCGGAAGAGGAAGGTAACAATATGCTGGGTGCTGAGAGTGTCCATCGGATTGAAATGCGTGTCATCCACACCTTTCGTAATGCCCTTCTCGACCGCCCAAAGAATCGGTTTGTAGTAGTATTCCGTTGATGGCACATCCACGAACGGGTTAACCGTCGAACTCGGCTCCGGACATCCCTGTGAACGCCACAGGAAGGTCACAGCCTGTCCTCGGGTGACAGTCAGCTGTGGTCCGAAGTGAGTCTCGTCCATGCCGTTGGTGACTTGAGGACTGGCGTAATAAGCCCAGAGGACGGCATCGTAATAGTTATCGGATTCGTAAACGTCTATGAAAGGATTCGCCGAAGGAGTAGTGGCTGTAAACTCCTTTCGGATGCAGAGTTGATTCGCATTGCACGTTACAACGCTTTCGTTGAAGGGAATGTTGTTAAAGGTTAGCGATAATTCACTTTGAGGCGCAAATTCATACCCTATTTCTGGAATCAACACGATTTCCGCCATATATTTCTTCCCTTCCTGGAAGGACACGTTGGAGGGCATTTTTTCCCAGTCCATGATGCCTCGCTCCGTCGATACCCAGCGGTACCAGGTCAGACTGCTGAGCTTTGCGCCTGCGCACCAAGGCGTTGACGCAGGTTTTGTCCCGGGCACCGGTTTTTCCAGATTTAATATGACATCCTTCGTTATCTCATTTGACACTTCTGTGAAATACGCATTAATTTCCACGTCGTTTGCCGGCATAACGAAAGTCGTGGTCCGGCTCTTGGGATCTTTCAGCGTCACTCCGCCCTCTACAACTTTCCAATGATCGAACTTGCAAAAGTGACCATGTTCATAAAAGTCCTCATCTGCTTTGATGATAACGGTTTCTCCGGGTTCCGCATGACCTTTGTCTGGTTCGCCGGTCCATATTTTAACTTTGAATTTTGTCGGCACTGTGCCGATCTCAAAATCGAAATACAGGATGACATTGGAATCAAGATCACCCATAATCCTGTCGGCTTGCCTGCCATCCAGCGTTGCGTTTATCATTACGGTATCGAGGTTTGTATCGACCGTAAAAGGCAGAGGCCCCGCTTTATAAGTTACCCAGCTGTAAACATTGACCCTCAAGGTGTATTTCTGATTGTTTTTGAACGTCCCAGAGGTGACTGGCTTCTCATCTTCATCCAGCCATACCGTGTCCTTGATCCAGTCTGCATCTGAATAGTAAATCTCATAATATGTTTCCGAAGTGACTGGATTGGTCGGAAATATCAGATCCACTTTTGGCTCCGCCGAGATCAAAGCTCCCGCCACAGGTTTTGAACTCTCCGGCAAGCTCAGCTCTATATGGTCGATGTAATGGGACCAGATAGCGTACAGATCCATATCGCCCTCGACCGTTGTATTCATGTTGTACTCATCCTTACTGCCTGCAACGGCACTCGCGGTTTTCCCCCATCCGGAATGCTGAAGGCCATCTGCTTTCCCCATTAAGGTACTCCTATAAGACAGCAGACCAGAACCTTGCAGACTCTTCCCTTTTTCGATTTGGATGCTCTCGACCTTCAGCGTCCCATGGCCGTTGTTATGAAAAGTCACGGTGCACATTTCTGCCGCGCTCACCGTCACCCCAAACACCGGGATCATGCTCACAATCATCGCCAGCGTCATCAGAACCGATAATAACGTCTTTTTCATGCGATCACTCTCCTTCTCTCTATGTGTTCATCACAACAAAGAATAAATATTTTCTTGTCATAAATATATTATGTATATTATATCATGTCGCTACTATTATTCACAGGAATTTATTTTGTTCATAAGTCTGTGAGCATCAAAAAACCAACAAAGCACAGGATAGTAAGTCCTGCGCCTTGCTGTGGTGATTTGTAAGTTGTTTGCTCGTTGTTTTACGTTTTTAGGAAAGTTAAGTTTGAAATGAATTAATCTTTCCCATTATTTCCTTTTACTACAATATACCTGTATTGCTTCATTTGCAAAAGCTGCCGTTCCTTCACCACCTGCTCTATCAATGTTCTTTGTGAATTCACCGCCTCCAGCATACATTTTGCCTAATCCAGAGAGAATCTCTTCTGTGCAGGTATAATAATTCTCTGTAATATAATCCTGCAATTTCTTTACCTGATTTTGAACGGATGAATCCGAGGCTGACCGATCTTCTTTTAATTCACCAAATTCTGCTACGATTTCCATCAGACGAATACCCATACTTTTCATTTCGTCAATTGTCCTGTTTTCATTTTTTTCTTCAAACTCTTTGTATTCTTTTGTAGTACCCCAGGATTCTTTTGCCTGCTTTGCATATTCATCTATCCTGCTGGTGTCAAAAGCTGTAAAATTCATCCCTTTACCTCCAGTTAATTGTATTCCACGCGCAAGAGCAATCAACTTCTCCAGATGCTCTTTTTTCAAAGTCAGTAGTTCAATCTGTTGCTCTACTGCCTTATCTTTGTTGAATTCAGGATCTTGAATAATTCTCTTAATCTCTTTTAATGGGAATTGCAATTCGCGAAACAATAAAACCTGCTGAAGACGTTCCAGATCTGAATCATCGTACAGTCTGTATCCCGCATCGGTGTATCCCGTCGGATGCAACAGACCAATTTTGTCATAATACTGAAGGGTACGAATACTTACCCCTGTAAGCTTACTTACTTTATGCACTGTCATCATTCTATTATCCTCCAATTACCCGGTAGTCATAATATAAACCATTACGTAACGTAAGAGTCAACACTTTTTTCCTCTTATCCTCAAATGAACGTGAGGAACTTTAAACACACTCCTGACCTTATCATATCCCGGTGCCCACCAACGAAAATACCAGAATCAAGCGGTTATATAGTTAACCACAAGAGGTCCGGTTTATTCTTTTGATCTTTTCATCAGTTGCATTAGACATCCACGTCATCCTCGATCTCCACAGGTCTCGCCCTCCCTGTCTCCAGCCCCAGCATCCACTGTAATTAACTCCTCCGACACCCGCCTCCAAAAAAGTGACAAAGCAAGAGGGCTGTTAAACCTTCTCGTCTCTCACACCGCTCAAAAAACAAAGCACAGAACCGGAGCCCTGCGCCTTGCTGTGATTGTCTGCACTTTTTCTTTTTTAGGAAAGTAAATAAATGAATAGAAATTTAAGTTATTTTCCCCGTCTCCAGAAGATCACAGAGCCGGGTTGTATGGGATGTATGGGATGTACTGGATGTCTGGCTTGTCTGGATTGTCTGGATTGTTTATCTGGCTCGTCTGTGTTGTACACAAATCTATGACAATTTCCCATGTACAAGCACACTGTAGTATCGACTTCTACTTTCTCATCTTTCCGTGATAATTTTCAACAGTTCCCTAATCTCGACTACATCAACTACATCAGAAGAATTCCTCTGAAACACAGTAATTGCAACGGTTTCAAGCTATGTATTCTTTGTGAGGAGGGCGGCGCACTCGGTGTGTTTCGTAAAAGGAAAATTATCATAGGCTTTGATCCGCTCGACGCGGTAGCCGTATTCCTGCATATAAGCCAGGTTTGGCGCCATGGTCTTCGGGTTGCAGGAAATGTAAAGGATCTGCTCTGTGCCGTAACGCATCAGTTTCGGCAGAACTTTATAATGAATCCCGGCCCGGGGAGGATCCAGCACCAGGACATCCGGTCTGTCCCCGATCCCATCCAGTACTTTCAGCACATCCCCTTCGAGAAACTCACAGTTATCCAGTCCGTTGAGGGCCGCGTTTTCCCTGGCGGAGCGCACAGCGTCCCCGGAGATTTCCACACCGACAGCCTTCTTTGCTTTCAGCGCCAGCGTCTGTGTAATCGTTCCGGTGCCACAGTACAGATCAAACACCGTCTTTGCGGTGACATCCTCGATCATGTCCAGCGCCTCGCGATACAGACGTTCCACTGCCGAAATATTGGTCTGGAAAAACGCGAAGAGATGTACCTGGAATTTCAGGCCCATGATTTCTTCATGATAATAATCGCGGCCATAAAGAATCCGTGTTTCGTCGTTCGTCACTTTATCCGCCAGACCATCATTCAGGGTGTGCATGATGCCCACGAGGGTTCCATGAAGCGGAAGCTCCAGGAGCATCCTGACAAAAGCATCTTCCTCCAGTTCGCCCTGTGTCGTCGTGACGATACCGACAAGCAGCTCCCGCGTTCTTTCTCCCTTCCGGATGATCAGGTTCCGGAGCAGTCCTCTGTGGCTCTTCGGGTTATACTGCCGGTATCCATGTTCTTTACAGTGTTCCAGAACCTTTTTCCGGATCAGATTGAAATCCTCATCCACCAGCATACAGTCCTCTGTATTGAGAACCGACATGTAACTGCGCCGCCTGTGCAGTCCCAAGGTCATCTCTCCGTCTTTCACAAAATCACCGAAGGTGTACTCCATCTTATTCCGGTACGCCGTCACCTCCGGCGCCGGTTCGATGCCTTCATAGCAGGCATAACGGACATGTTTTTCGTCCAGATACCCGAGAACCTGTGATTCCTTGATTTTCAGCTGATCCGCGTAGTCCTTTCCCTGATATAAACAGCCACCACAGATTTCACTCTGTGCGCACAGATTCATAATGGATCACCTACCATTCCCAATGCTCCAGTTCGTCCAGGTCATACGGTGTCCCCTGATAAACAAAATTCAGCCAGTTGGTAAAGAAGACATTGGCATGTCCCCTCCAGGACATATTGGCCGGTTTATCGGGATCATCATCAATAAAATAATTATATGGCACTGCCACATCATCCAGTCCCCGTGCCACATCACGGCTGTATTCGGAACGCAGTGTATCACGGTCATACTCCCAGTGTCCCTGCACAAACAGCCAGCGGTTGTTCTTCGTAATGGTGATATGGGGACCGGCCTGTTCGGATTCAGCCACAACCACCAGTTCATCCACCTTCTCGATATCTTCTGTATAGACCTGGGAATGTCTGGAATGTGGCACGTAAAATACATCATCAAATCCGCGCGTAAAAACAGATTTATTTTTGATTTTATGAGGAAAGACACCAAACAGCTTTTCGTCCAGCATATGCTTCGGTATGCCATAATGGTAATTCAGTGCCGCCTGTGCTCCCCAGCAGATATGCATGGTACTGAACACATTGTTTCTGGAATAATCCAGAAGCGCCTTAAATTCATCCCAGTAATCCACTTCTGAAAAATCCAGCTTTTCCAACGGTGCTCCCGTAATAATCATTCCGTCAAACTTCTGATTCCGGATCGCGTGGTAGGACTGATAGAACAGATTCATATGCGGTTTATCCGCGTCCTTGATATGCTGATCCGTGTCCATCATCAGCAGATAGAGTTCTACCTGCAGCGGCGTATTCGCCAGCAGGCGGATCAGCTGCGTTTCTGTAGTTTCGATGGTCGGCATCAGATTGACCACGACAATTTTCAGCGGACGGATCTGCTGCAGGGAACCCCTGAGCCGGGTCATAACGAAAACGCCTTCATCTTTCAGTATTTTATATGCCGGTAAACCTTTGGGTACCAGAATAGGCATGATGATACTCCTCTTTCGCTCCTCAGATATCCTGCAGAAGCGTTGTCCTGTAATCGCTGTATTTTGAATAAAACTCACGCTTGTAATCCATGAAGCGGTCTTCTTCGATGGCTTTTCTGATATTTTTCATGAGATTGATCAGAAAATACAGATTATGGTAGGAAAGCAACATGGACGACATGATTTCATTGGATTTGAACAGATGGCGCAGATATGCCCTGGAATAGTTCCTGCAGGTATAGCAGTCACATTCATGGTCCAGCGGCGTGAAATCTCTTTCATACTCAGCCTTTTTTATGGAAATCTGTCCGGTGGAAGTCATGGCGGCGCCGTTCCTGGCCAGCCGGGTCGGAAGGACACAGTCAAACATGTCAACACCGCGTTCCACACCTTCAAAGAGATGATCCGGTGTGCCCACACCCATGACATAGCGGGGTTTATTCTCCGGAAGCAGATCCGTACTGTAATCCAGTACCTGATACATCAGCTCTCTCGGTTCTCCGACGGACAGTCCACCGATCGCATACCCCGGAAGATCCAGGGAAACGATATCCGCCGCACTCCGCCGGCGCAGATCTTCGTACATCCCTCCCTGCATGATTCCAAACAGGGACTGCTGTGATGTATTCTGATGCGCTTTCTGACAGCGTTCCAGCCACCGGGTGGTCCGGTCTGTGGATTTCCGGACATAATCGTGTTCTGCGGGATACGGAATACACTCATCAAACGCCATGATAATATCACTGCCCAGCGCGTTCTGCACTTCAATGGATTTTTCCGGACTCAGCATATGCGGAGACCCGTCAATATGCGAACGGAAGGATGCACCTTCTTCTGTCAGTTTCCGCATATTTCCAAGACTGAACACCTGGAAACCACCACTGTCCGTCAGGATCGGGCCGTTCCAGTTCATGAATTTATGAAGCCCTCCGGCTTCTCTCACGATTTCCGCTCCCGGTCTGAGATACAGATGATAGGTATTGGAGAGGATAATCTGCGCTCCCATATCACGCAGTTCCTCCGGTTTCATCGCTTTGACGGTGGCAGCCGTTCCTACCGGCATGAAAATCGGTGTCTCAACTGTTCCATGCGGCGTCCGGAGCTGTCCTCTTCTTGCTTTTGTATGTTTATCTTTTTTGATCAGCTTAAATGTTACTGCATCCATAGTTCTTCCTGATTCTGATGTTCCCGTACAGGAAATCAATGTTTTCTTCATTCAATCAGCATTGCGTCTCCATAGGAAAAGAAGTGATATTTCTGTTCCACGGCGGTCCGATAGATATCCAGGATTTTTTCCCGGTCATAAAGTGCCGAAATGAGCATCAGCAGTGTCGATTTCGGCAGATGAAAATTCGTGATGAGTGCATCCACAATTCTGAACCGGTATCCCGGATAAATGAAAATATCCGTACCGCCGCTTCCGGCATGAAGGATCCCCTGTTCATCCGAAGCACTCTCCAGTGTCCTCGTGGAAGTTGTCCCCACTGAAATGACACGGCCTCCCGCCGCGCGGGTGGCATTGATCAGCTCCGCGCATTCCTCTGAGATCTCATACTGTTCATAATGCATATGATGATCTTCAATCCGGTCACAGCTGACTGGCTTAAATGTTCCTATACCCACATGAAGAGTGACATACGCAGTCCGGATCCCTTTTTCTCTGATCCGTTCCAGAAGCTCCTCCGTAAAATGCAGCCCCGCTGTAGGTGCTGCCACCGAGCCTTCTTCCCGGCTGTAAACGGTCTGATACATCTGACGGTCCAGCGATTCGTCAGGACGGTTGATATACGGAGGCAGCGGAATATGTCCGGTTTCTTCGAGCCGGTCATGGAAAGTTCCGTCGTAATGAAACTCGACATGACGGGTGCCATCCTCCCCAAAGGAAAGAATCTCTGCCGTCAGGCGTTTTCCTTCTGTATCACAAAAAACAACCTTCGCGCCCGGTTTCAGCTTCCGTCCCGGCCGGACCATCGCCTCCCAGGTGTCACCTTCCAGATGCTTTGTCAGAAGAAATTCCACCTTACCGCCGGTACCGGCTTTATGCCCGAGCAACCTGGCCGGAATGACTCTGGAATCGTTCATTACCAGGCAGTCTCCCGGTCTGAGATAATCGATAATATCATAAAATTTTCTGTGCTCAATGGTATCGTGCTGTCTGTCAACCACGAGGAGCCTGGCTTCGTCCCTCTTCTGGGAAGGGTACTGCGCAATTAACTCCTCCGGCAGATCATAATCAAAATCTGTAACCTGCATGTATCTAAAACGCCTCTGAATTCTGTTGCCGGAAATGCCCGGTATTCTTAAAACAACTCACTGGTCCTGTGCTTCCGGGAGCGCAATCCCCAGATGCCGGTACGCCAGGTCCGAAACGGTCCGGCCCTTCTGCGTGCGGTTCAGCAGTCCCTTCTGGATCAGGTATGGTTCGTATACATCCTCAATCGTGATCCGTTCCTCACCCAGTGCCGCCGCGATGGTATCGATTCCCACCGGGCCACCATGAAAGCGGTCAATCAGCAGATGAAGAATCTGACGATCCAGATCTTCCAGCCCCAGTGCATCGATCCCCAGTGACGCGAAGGTCTGCTCCGCCATCTGCAGGTCGATAAATCCGTCACCACGGACCTGGGAAAAATCACGGACTCTCTTCAGGATCCGGTTGGCCACACGCGGT
>AUXO013799442.1_pt1 | contig 10420 bp, 8 predicted proteins | sample 768731 | NCBI WGS metagenome assembly AUXO01 (sample SAMN02715735, study PRJNA202380) | gut metagenome | biome: sheep rumen | host: Ovis aries | place: New Zealand: Palmerston North | reverse complement strand
TACCTTATCGCTCTCTGACACATTGGTAAGCATTGTATTCTCGGAATAAAGGTTATGAAGCTCAATAAATCTGACTACAGGCTCCGGGCACATAGTAAGATCTCTGTTCCTTATTATCGCCGAAGATGAGCACTCCACCCCGTTAAATCTGAAGAGTTCGACATTACCGCCCAGCTCCCTTTTGATCTTAGACGCCGTCTTCTCAATATCTGTATCGTCACCCGGCCTTAAAGCCGCAAGAAGCGATGCATAAGACAGGATCTCCTCAGGCTTATACCAGTGAGTAAAGGATTCAAGTGTATCAGATCCCATTATCCAGAAGAAACTGTGCTCTTCTTTCGCTCTCTTTTTCTTTATCCCATTAGATAAAAGAAATTCCGTGATGTATTCCGGATCAGTCAGTTTCTTTAATATGACCGAAGTATAACTGGTCCCGGGTATACCGAACTCAACATCGCAGGGATACACATCCTTAAGGCAAAGCTCTTCTATGCACCCCTTTAACATGTAATATCTGTAAGGCGCCGGGAGCTGATTGGTATAAGACTTGAAATTATTGCGGCATGAAGGAACTACAAGCACGATCTCAACGATACCGCTTGAAAGAGCTCCTTCAATAAGCGCTAGATGTCCTTTGTGCAGAGGGTCGAAGGATCCCCCGTAGACGCCGATCCTCATTTGAGAGTACGGCCTATGTCATGACGGTAATGCATATCCTTAAAGGAGATCTTGCTGACTCCTTCGTATGCGCCGTCTATTGCTTCGTCTAAAGTCTTACCCTCATCGTATACGCAGAGGACTCTGCCGCCGGAAGTAACCGTTTTGCCGTCTTCAAGCTTGGTGCCTGCCTGGAATACCAGCTTGCCGCAGGTATCTATACCCGTGATCTCATACCCCTTATTATAGGAACCGGGATATCCGCCTGAAGCCATAACAACTACGCAGGAGCAAACATCCTTCCACTTGATGTCGATATCAGCGATATTTCCGTCTATGCAGGCATTGATGATGTCAACGAAATCAGTCTCCAGCCTGGGGAGGATCGCCTGAGTCTCGGGATCTCCGAAGCGGCAATTATACTCAACGACCTTAGGTCCTTCTTTGGTAAGCATAAGACCAAAGTAGATAACGCCCTTGAAGGGTCTGCCTTCTGCCTTGAGGGCAGTTATTGTAGGTCTTATGATCTCGCTTAAGATCCTCTCTTTATCCTCATGGCTTAAGTCTGCTCCCGGGGTAACTGCGCCCATGCCGCCCGTGTTAAGGCCCTCGTCATTATCCAGTGCTCTCTTATGGTCTCTTGAAGAGATCATGGGGACTGCGGTATTTCCGTCTGCAAAAGCAAGTACGGTAAGCTCGGGACCTACCATGCACTCTTCGATAACTACTGTGCTGCCGGCATCTCCGAACTTCTTGTCAGCCATCATATCGTGAACTGCCTGCTTAGCCTCATCTATGGTCTGGGCAATTATAACGCCCTTACCTAATGCAAGACCGTCACACTTGATAACGATAGGAGCCTCCTGGGTATCAAGATATTCCACTGCCTTGGCTTCATCGTCAAAGAGTTCATATCTTGCAGTAGGAATATTATATTTCTTCATGAGGTTCTTGGAATATGCCTTTGAAGATTCGACGATAGCAGCCTTGGCAGAAGGACCGAATGCCCTAATACCACTAGCCTCCAGTTTATCTACAAGACCGAGGGCAAGAGGATCCTCGGGAGCTACAAAGACAAGATCGAACTTGCCTGTTACAGCAAAATCCACGATCTTATCTATCTCCGTTGCCTTAATGTCAACACATGTTGCGATGGATGCAATACCACCATTGCCGGGTGCGCAATAAAGTTCTGTTACCTTATCCGACTTGTTCAAGCAATAGCATATAGCATGTTCTCTTCCGCCGCTTCCTACTACTAATACCTTCATATATGTCCTCCGGTTATTTAATTCAATATATCTTCCATGCCGTACTTAAGAACATTAAGACCCATAGCCTTATAGAAAGCGATGGCTGAGTCATTATGTTCCCAGACATTCAGAGTTATATTATACACTTCATTCTTCTTGGCGTAGCTTCGAACATATTGATAGATCGCTGTTCCGACTCCTCTGCCACGTGCTTTGGAATCAACGCAGATATCGTCAAGATACAAGGTCCTGACCTCCTTAAGGGAATGACCGGACTTATTCTCGTACATTGAGATACAATAGCCAAGCATCTCTGCCGAGTTCTCATCTTCGAAACAGACAAAAACAGGGGTGTCATCTGATCTTATAACAGATACAAGCTCCTCCTCAGTATATTTTGTCTTATCGTGACAGAACAGATCAGGCCTTATATCCGCATGAACATTATTGACCTGACAAAGGAGTCTTAAGAGTTCGGGAATGTCTTTTGCTACTGCTCTTCGAATATACATCAGGGATCATCCGAGGTAATGGAAGTACTTAGCGCCCGGAAGACCCGTAAGATCTATATCCTTATGCCTGATAGATTTAACAAGAACAGCATTGCCGCTCAAAACTGAAACATCATATCCACTGAAAGCTTCCTTGAGCTTATCTGTTCCCTCAGCTGATCTTACGACTATATCGCAGACGATATCTTCGTAAGGAGTAATGTCAGCACCTTCTTCGCGCCAGAGCCTTGATTCAGAAGGCCTGCCTCCTGTTGTTGCAGCTTCTAAGATATCTGAGCACACTGCAGATGCCGTAGGGAGCATTCCTGCGCCCTTGCCATAGTACATGGACTCACCAAGTGCATTGCCCTCGACCATAATGGCATTAAAGACTCCGCCGACATTGCTCAGGAGATTACTGCCGGATACATAGTGAGGTGCAACATAGATGCAGGGTCTTCCGTCTTCTGCCTTGCTGAAATAAGCAATAAGCTTGAGAGTAGCACCTATCTCCTTCTCGAATTCAATATCATCAAGAGTAAGGTTCGAGATGCCTTCTGTATGGATCCTGTCAGGAGCAACATATCTTCCGTTCAAAGCGATCGTAGACAGAATAGAAAGTTTCCTCTGAGCATCGATACCATCAACGTCTGCCGTGGGATTAGCCTCGGCAAAACCGTTCGCCTGAGCACCCTTGAGAGCTTCTTCGTATGTAAGGCCGTCGTCCTTCATCTTGGATAAGATGTAATTGGTTGTACCGTTTACGATCCCTGCGATCTTAACGATCTCATTTGCGGCAAGACACTTGTAAAGAGGTCTTATTATCGGGATACCGCCGCCTACCGCAGCTTCATAAAGATAGGAGCAATTATTCTCAGCTGCTATCTTAAGGAGCTCTACGCCGTGAGTAGATACCAGTTCCTTATTGGATGTAACAACGCTCTTGCCGAGGCTTAAAGCCCGCTTTGTAAACTCATATGCTATACGCGCGCCGCCTATAGTCTCAACAACGATGTCAAGTTCGGAATCATTAAAGACCTCTTCTGCATCGTGGGTAACAAGATCCTTATATGGTGAGTCCGGGAATTCCCTTAAGTCCAGGATATGCTTAAGAACGATATTTCTGCCGGTCTTCTCCGTTATGGATGCCCTGTTCATATCAAGGACCTCCGCAACTCCGGATCCTACCGTTCCAAAACCTAAGATAGCTATATTTATATTCATGAACCCTCCATCACTCACGGCTTAGTATTGTGCACTTGCGCACGCCAGCGAGCCTGTCAATGTCATTTACAACGTCGTCTAATAATCCGAGCATGGACACAGTCTCGATGGATATGGAAATATCAGCAAGACCATTGATCGGAATATTCTGATTGATAGTAAGTATATTCGCGCGTGAAGCTGAGATTATCTGGATAATAGAAGATAAGATACCCTGGAAATTCTCCACGGAGATAAGCAGAGTAACCTTTTTGCCGGATGCCGCTTCATAGAACGGAAGGACTGAATCTTTGTATTTATAGTATGCACTGCGGGAAAGACCAGTCTTCCTTACAGCCTCATTGACTGATACGGACTCGCCGGTATTCAGCCTCTGCTTGACTTCCATTACCTTGATAAAGACTTCGGGAAGAACCCTCTTGTCTACCAGATAGTATTCAGGTGAACTCTGTGCCATTACTGATAGTCCTTCTTAAAGATGATTTCCATCCTGCCGGTTGTACTTCGGTGGTGGACAATTGTTTGCGCTGGAAAATATTAGCACCTTTCAGTCAGTTTTTCAACCATTGAACGGAGAGCCCTTCCCCTGTGGCTTATGGCATTTTTCTGCTCCGGATCCATCTGGGCTGTGGTCATTCCGAATTCAGGCACATAGAATATAGGGTCATAGCCGAATCCGTTATCGCCCTTAGGCTCTTCATGCAGTATTCCGGATACCTCGCCCCTTACAGTAAAGCTCGTGCCGTCAGGCCTTACCACTGCTATGGCGCAGACGAATCTTGCCGTACGTTCCTCTTCGGGAACATCCTTCAGCATCTCAAATATCTTCCTGAATTTCTCCTCATAGGTGGAATCCTCGCCGCAGAACCTGGCAGAGTAAATGCCGGGAGCACCGTCTAAAGCATCGATACAAAGCCCTGAATCATCTGCCATTACATACTCACCTTCTGTCAGGGCATGAACTGCTTTCGCCTTGATCAGTGCATTCTCCTCGAAGGTAGTACCGTCCTCTACTATATCCGGCGTAAATCCCGCCTGCTTCATGGATATAGCTTCAAAACCGGTACCCTCCAATATCTCGTCGATCTCTCTTACCTTGTCTTCATTACCTGTTGCGATTATAAGTCTCATACGATCCTCCATGCCTTGGGGTACAGATTCTTGAGCATAGAGCCGCCAGCCTTGGCAAGCCCTAATGGATAATCATCTGTTCCCACTACTATATAACCCTTGGATTTAAGTCCTGACGCATCTTCTCCGATCATTATGGTCTCACCCTTAAGATATCTGTTTATACCATCTGAATCAGGAGGCAGCGAAAGATAGGAATCAGGCCTTATATCCGCTCTTTGCAAAGTGAGGGCAAGACTGTTAGAAGGGGTAAATACCGTCTTATAGCCGGTCTTGCGGAAATCGCCCACATAAAGACCTGTCTTGACAGTCTTAAGCCCCCTAAACAGCTTCTCATCAAAATCGATAAGGAATATGCTCTGTCCGTGGACTGCAAAAGGCCTGTCCTTAAACCTTGCAAGTGCGGTATCCGTAAGGATGTCACGGAGAAATTCCCTGGCGCTCTCTATCCCTTCCCTGCCGCTGGCTTTAAGACCTCTGGGAATAAACTGCCCCAGATCAGTACTTATCCTTGTACCCTGCTTTTTGAGATGCACGCAGAAGTGTCCGTCACCGGGATTTAAATGGGGCCATATCCTCATAGAGCCCTGAAGGAGCGAAGATGGAGCAGAACTTGTTACCCCTTCTATCTCAGGATGTGGTATCACCTCATATCCGGGATGTTTATCCATGAAAGCCCTTATGCCTGCTTCATTCTCATCCTCGCAGAAAGTACAGGTGGAATAGACTATCTCCCCGCCCTCTTTAAGACAGATATCTGCAGCATCCAGTATCTCCTGCTGGACAGGAGCGATCTTGGAAGGGCCGTATTCTTCGTAGCTTCTGACGGCACCGGGATCTCTTCTGAACATGCCTTCGCCGGAACAGGGCGCATCTATGAGGATCTTATCAAAGAATCCCGGAAGTCTTGATGCGATATTCTGCGGAGTCTCATTGAGGATAACAACACCTGTGATCCCGCTCCTCTCGATATTCCGGAGCAGGGCCTTAGATCTGTCGTAATTGATCTCATTAGCAACAAGAAGCCCCTTGCCTCTCATATCCTCACCTATCCTGCAGGCTTTGCCTCCCGGCGCAGCGCACATATCAAGGATGACTTCACCTGGCCTGGCAGCTATAACTTCTGCCGGAAGCATCGCTGAAGGCTCCTGGGGATAGTAGACTCCTGCATGGTAGTAAGGATTACTGTTGGATATATCCGTGGGGGCATAATATCCGCAGGAACACCAGGGTACCCTTTCTACGGAACCTGTAAGGGCAGATACTATCTCATCCCTTGTATCAGGATCAGTCTTTAACGTAGAAAGCCTGATGCCCTTTCTGCCGGGAGTATCAAAGCTCTCATAGAACCCTTCGGAGGGTATGTCCTTATGCCTGCTAAAGAAGGCATCCATCTCTTCCGTAAACTTACCGGGTAATATCATAATTCAAGGAATTTGCAGCACTCGTAAGCTACAGTCTTGATGGTGTCGCGGTCAAAAGGCGAAGCTATGCCGGAATTCCTTATGAGGTTAAGGAATGTATCATTGCCCCCCGCCTGGCACAGTGTATTGTACTTATGGAGCGCAGACTGCATATCGAGCCTGGACTCTCTCCAGAGCTCCAGTGCGCATATCTGGGACAGACAGTAGTCTATGTAATAGAAGGGAGAAGTAAAGATATGATCTTTCTTCATCCAGGCTCCGCCCATGGCATGGAAGGTCTCATCATCATAGTTAATGAAGGGCTGATACTTCTCCTCTAATTCCTTCCAGACCATATGTCTCTTCTCCGGGGGCATATCCGGGTCGTCATATACGATATGCTGGAATTCATCCACCATACAGCCGTATGGCAGGAATAAGAGTCCGTCTGTCATATGCATCTGGCAATAGCTCGATGCATTGTCGCCGTAGAATATATCCATATAAGGGTAAGACATATACTCCATGGCCGTTGAATGGATCTCGCAGGTTTCAAGAGTCGGTGAAAGACACTCAAGGAACGGCGAGGAATCGGCGCTCTGTATGGCCGCATAGGCATGACCGCCCTCGTGGACCACAGTCGCCACATCGTCATAGGTACCGTTGCCGTTCATGAAGATAAAAGGGATACCATAGTCTTCAAGATACATGCAGTAGCCGCCTGTTGACTTATTAGGTCTTGATATGAGATCGGTAAACCCGTGCTCAGACAAGACATCGAAGAAGCTGGGATCCTTGCCGAACATCCTGCGGAAATAAAGTCCTGCTGCGTCTTTATATGTGTCCTTGCTTACCTTTGGGGTAGGATTGCCGTTCCTGAACAGACATCCCAGGTCATAGAACATGAGCTTATCAACACCCAGTCTCGACTGCTGGAGCTTTCTTATCTGAACAGTGAGAGGGACTATGTACTTAAGGATACTCTCCCTGAACTTCTCGACATCATCTCTTGTATAGTCGTATCTCTCCATCCTCTTGTAGCCAAGCTCAGTGAAGGTATTGTATCCCAGCTTGCGGGCAGCAGCGGTCCTGACCTTGACCATATCATCGTAGATCCTGTCATATACAGGCTTTCTGCCCATATAGTATTCATCAAGAGCTTTATAAGCCTCTTTGCGCACCTGTCTGGAATCGGATTCAAGATAAGGCTGGATAAGGCTTAAGTTAAGGGTTCTGCCGTCAAAATCTATCTGTGCTTCGCTCTGGAGCTGACTGTATTCACTCTCAAGGCTTGCTTCGGAAGCAAGTTCATCAAGTATCTCCTTGGATATGGTCTCCTTGCGGTTCTGAGCCTTGCGGAAGATCATGTCTCCGTACTTGCTCCGGATCTCGTCTGCGCAGGGACATGTGAGAATAGCTGTAAGAACTGCGGAACAGAGCTCAGACACCCTTGCGGTATTCTCATCGAAGAAATCATTCTCCTTAACAAAGAACTCATCCGAAGTATCAAGATCATGCTTAACGGTACAAAGAGCGTAGGCAGTATCGAACCTGCTCTGCGCATCCTCGAACTCGGATATGGCATCCATAGCCTGATCAAGGCTTGTTGCTGTCATGAGCTTGAGCCTGACGCTCTTGATCAGTTCCTCGAAAGCCTCAAGATCCGGTCTTACATACTCTATATCACTGAAATTAGGTACTGACATATGTCACATCTTCTCTACTACATCTATACCGAGGAGCTCAAGACCTGACTTAAGCACGTCACAGACAGCTTCGCAAAGAGCAAGTCTTGCCTTAATAAGCTCATCTGAACCTGCGTTAAGGATGCTGGAATTGTTATAGAACCTGTTATAGTTTCTTGCGATAAGAGATATCTGTCTGGATATCATGAAGGGTTCATAGGAAGCTGCGGCCTTCTTGACTGAATCCTTGAAATCAGCAAGGCTCCTGATAAGCGCATATTCGTCATCACCTGTAAGAACGCTATATCCTGCACCGTCAGAAGGAGCCAGGCCCTGCTCTTGGGCCTTCCTTAATATGGACCTTGTCCTTGCATATGTATAGATGAGGTAAGGAGCTGTATCTCCTTCAAAATCGAGCATCTCATCCCAATCAAATACAATGTCCTTCTCTCTTCCGGACTTAAGATAAGTATAGATGACAGCACCGATACCTACCTTCTCAGCAATCTCATTGATCTGCTCCTCGCTCATATCTCCGCCTCTGGCAAGAGAATTATTCCTTATGATCTCACAGGTCTTCTCCACTGTCTTATTGATCAGATCATCAAGAAGGACAATATTTCCCTCTCTTGTAGAGAATACCTTATCCTTGAACTTGACCAGGCCGAATCCCACATGTACGCAGTTATCTGCAAAACCATAACCCATCTTCTTAAGGACGGCAAATACCTGCTTAAAGTGGAGCTGCTGGGGCAGACCTACAACATAGATATTCTTATCGAACTTATAGTTCTCGTATCTGTAGATGGCTGCTGCCAGGTCTCTTGAAGCATAGATAGTAGTACCGTCGCTCTTAAGGACAATACAGGGAGGCAGACCTTCATCATCGAGCTTTACGACTTTGGCGCCTTCGCTCTCCTCAAGCAGTCCCTTCTGTTCAAGGGCTTCGACTACTGCGGGAATCCTTGAAGAATAGAAGGACTCTCCATTGTAGTTATCAAACTCAACGCCCATCCTGTCATATGTCTTCTTAAAGACCTCGAGAGAAACATCCCTGAATCTCTGCCAAAGGGCGACCTCTGCCTCCGAACCTTCCTCAAGCTTTCTGAAATTCTCTCTTGCGTCATCTTCTAACGAAGGCTCGGTCTTTGCTTCTTCATGGAACTTAACATATATCCTGAGGAGTTCTTTGATCGGGTCTTCTTCCAAGGCCTTCTCATCTCCCCAAAGCCTGTATGCAGTAATGAGCTTACCGAACTGTGTTCCGTAATCTCCGAGATGGTTGAATCTCTGAACATTATATCCGAGCTTGGAATAGATCCTTGATATGGAATTGCCGAGGATAGTAGTAAATGCATGTCCGACATGGAAGGGCTTTGCTATATTGGGCGAAGAATACTCAACTATGACAGTCTTACCTTCACCTATAGAATCCTTACCGTAGCTCTCCCCTGCTTCCAAAATATCTCTTATGACAGATCCGGCAAGGATCTCACGGCTTATGGAGAAATTAATATAGGGACCGGCGCAGGATACGCTGACACCTTCTATCTTAAGCTCCTCACTTGATGCTATCTCAGATGCTATAAGAGGCGGTGCCTTGTGAAGTGTCTTTGCCAGGACAAAGCAAGGGAAAGCATAATCTCCCATGCTGAGCTGGGGCGGTATCTCGATAAGTGATTCAACCTGCTCTTTATCAAGTCCTGTTATAGCAGCAAGTTTCCCTGCTATCTCTGATTTGTATTCCATAAGGTTCCTCCAAACAATTAATCTTCAGGTGCTACATATTCCTGATCCAGGAGATTGCACCTTACAAACAGACCGGAAGTGGATATGAATTCGTCCGGCCAATGTCCCTCGTACTTCTCGCTTACGGTAAGTACAGAAGACTGGAATTTAAGAGCATTAGAGCTCTCTGCGTTAGATCCGCCTATAGACCAGTTACACCAGGATATGTTCCTCTCTTCAAGGAAATCAAGCCATTCCTGAGATTCCTCAACAAAGACCGTTCCTTTGCCGGAGTCATTAGTCGTACCCCATTCTGTTACGAAGATACAGATCCCATTCTCATTTGCGGTGACTATTTTATCACGAAGTTCCTGTCCGTGGGAGCCTGCATAGAAATGGCATGTATAACAGATATTATCACCTTCGATCGGGTCTTCGGAAGCAATATCTACATCCTGGCTCCAGGTGGGAGTACCGACGATGATGATGTTATCCGGATCGTTCTCTCTTATGGCAGCGATAACTTCTTCTGCATAAGGCTTAATTGAACCCTCCCAAGTAACAGGGACAGAGTCATCTTCAAATGTATTGCCGTTAGGCTCATTGCAGATCTCGTAAAGGATATTGGGATTATCGCCATATATAGCAGATATTCTGGAGAAGAAATCCACAGATTCTGCCTTGAACTCATTAGGATCTCCGTCATAAAGGATATGCCAATCTACGATAACGTATATTCCCTGTTCTAAACAAAGGTCGATTATCCCGCAGACCATATTGAAATACTTATCAGGATCTGTTGAATAGTCATCAGAATTGCCCTTGGTGGTCATTGCAATACGGAGTAC
>AUXO011077890.1_pt1 | contig 10420 bp, 8 predicted proteins | sample 768731 | NCBI WGS metagenome assembly AUXO01 (sample SAMN02715735, study PRJNA202380) | gut metagenome | biome: sheep rumen | host: Ovis aries | place: New Zealand: Palmerston North | reverse complement strand
GGGATCAGGACTGTTCCGATCTTCACAGGTGCCTCGCAAACTGCATGATTGATATCCTTCATAACTGCAAATATCTTGTCCTTAGGGATATCGCTCGCAGTCTTGCAGGATACTCTCGCCTTGTCTCCGCCTTTTACGGCGATGGTTGAAGTCACGATTCGTGTCGGATTTGTAACTTCTTTACGGGCATAAATGTCTCCGCGCTTGCAGGTATTACCGCTAACTGATATTACCTCACCCTTGTCCATCTCTACGGTGAGCTGGCAGCCCATAGGACAACCAATACATGTTAAAAATCTCTGTTCCATTGTATGAGCTCCTTTCAGTCTTTCTCTATCTTGATAGTGATGGTATCCATATCAGGTCTTGCCAGCAGATCCTGCTTCTTAACGATGATCTGCTCCATCTCGCCCGGCGCAAGTATCTGACGCTTTCTGTGCTGAACTCTCTCATCACCAAAGTACACGCTTACATAAGAATCCTTATAAACATCCCCTACACGGAAACGAACAGTGAGATTCTCCTCCATACGATCAGGATCGATGGTTGAAGGAACAGTGTATCTCACACCGTCAGTGGCAACCAGATTGATACGGCCCTTTGTGCTGTCTGAAACAGTTCCCAGCTCGCCCTTCACATACTTAACAGCATTCTGACCTGCTCTTGCAGCTTCTTCTGAAACATAGTCTACAAGGTCATGCACATGCAGAACATTACCACAGGCAAACACACCCGGGATGTTTGTTTCCAGGCTCTCGTTAACAACAGGACCGGAGGTGATGCGGCTCATCTCGACACCGGCTGACTGTGACAGCTCATTCTCAGGGATGAGACCACAGGAAAGCAGCAGCGTGTCGCAGGTATATCTCTCTTCAGTACCAGGAACCGGCTTACGATCCGGACCAACCTCTGCGATGGTTACTGCAGTGATATGCTCCTTGCCCTCGATGTCAACAACTGTATGTGACAGCTTGAGAGGGATGCCGTAGTCATCGAGACACTGAACTATGTTTCTCTTGAGACCACCGGAATATGGCATAAGCTCTGCCACAACCTTGACCTTGGCGCCTTCCAGAGTCATACGACGTGCCATGATGAGGCCAATGTCTCCGGATCCGAGTATAACAACCTCTCTGCCCGGCATGTAGCCCTCGATGTTGACAAGGCGCTGGGCGGTACCTGCTGAAAAGATACCTGCAGGTCTGTAGCCCGGGATGTTGAGGGCACCACGTGGTCTCTCACGGCAGCCCATGGCAAGGATTATTGCTTTGGCCTGAATCTGGAACATACCATCGGTGCGGTTCATGGCTGTAACAACCTTGTCCCTGGATATATCCATGACCATAGTGTTCAGCTTGTAGTCTATATTAAGCTCCATTGCCTGATCTATGAAACGTCCTGCATACTCAGGACCTGTGAGCTCTTCTTTAAAGGTATGGAGACCGAAACCGTTGTGGATACACTGATTAAGGATTCCACCCAGCTCTCCGTCTCTCTCGAGGATGAGGATGCTGTCACATCCTGCTTTTCTGGCAGCTACTGCTGCGGCAAGACCGGCAGGTCCGCCTCCTACGATAACTATATCTATTGATTTCATTCTGTGACCTCCTTTGAACGCTCGAGAACAATGTTTGATTTACCGCCGCTCTTTGTTATCTCTGTAAGAGGGAGATTGAGCTCTCTTGCGAGGATATCCATGACACGAGGACTGCAGAAACCGGCCTGGCAGCGGCCCATGCCTGCTCTGGTTCTGCGCTTTACACCGTCCAGTGAACGTGCGCCCAGAGGTCTGTGAATCGCATCAAGGATCTCACCTTCTGTAACAGACTCACATCTGCAGATGATCTGTCCGTAGGCAGGATTCTTTCTGATGAGTTCGTTTCTTTCTTCTATTGACAGCTTCTTAGGATCGAGAACATCTTTTCTGGTACTGATCCAGTTTGCCTTTTCTGTGAGGCTCATCTTGTCGCGAAGTAGATTTCCTATGTACTCGCCGATAGCAGGTGAGCTTGTGAGTCCCGGAGACTCGATGCCTGCGCAGTCAATGAAGTGAGGGGCATCGGATACTTCTCCGAGGATGAACTCGTGATGATTCTCATGTGCTCTCAGACCTGAGAATGAAGTGATCACACTGCGAAGCGGCAGGTTCCTGACATTTTCAGAAGCCTTTTCTGCGATTTCTGAAAGACCGCGAGGAGTTGTATTGGTTGCTTCCTTGTCTTCCTGATCGATGGCTGTTGGACCTACAAGGAGGTTTCCGTGTACTGTAGGTGCAACGAGGATACCCTTTCCGTATTTGGTAGGCTGAGGGAATATGGTATGACTTACGTGATCTCCTACTGTTCTGTCCAGGAGATAGTACTCGCCTCTGCGCTCGATGATATTGATTTTCTGCTCGCTTACCATGTTGTGGAACACGTCTGCGTAAACGCCGGCAGCATTAACAACATACTTTGCTGTGTACTCGCCGTTGTTGGTGCGGATGTGCCAGAGACCGTCATCTTCTCTTGTGAGCTTTTCAACACAGGTATTGAAGCGGAAGTCTACGCCATTTTGATTGGCATTTTCAGCCATGGCGATGTTTAACTTGAACGGGCAGATGATTCCGGCTGTTTCTGCGTAAAGAGCACCCTTGACATCGTCGGAGATATTCGGCTCCATGGCGAGAGCTTCTTCTCTTGTGAGAAGCTTCATGCCCGGAACGCCATTCTTTACACCTCTGTCATAGAGCTCCTTAAGACCTGGGAGCAGTTCTTCGTGAATGCAGACTACGAGGGATCCGTTACGCTTGAACGGGATGTCCAGATCTCTGCAGAGATCATCCATCATTGCATTTCCGCGAACATTCATCCTGGCCATGTTGGAGCCCGGCTCACAGTCATATCCTGCATGAATGATGGCACTGTTTGCTTTTGAAGTTCCACAGCATACATCCTCTTCTTTTTCGAGAACGCATACATTGGTTTCGTAACGGGAAAGCTCTCTCGCTACAGCTGCACCGGTAACGCCGGCACCAATAATTATTACATCGTAAGTCATTTTATATCCTCCTGAGCTTTCGCTGTACAGCTCTTATATGGGGCTTAGTCCCTTCTGCTTTTTTGCATTGCAGCAGGCATAAACCTAAGTAACAGCGAAGCTTGCTCAACAAAATTTTTTACTTGTCCCAGCCGAAAGTAGCTTTTACAGCCTGATTCCAGCCCTTGATCTCTTTTTCTCTGTCAACTTCTCTCATCTCCGGATTGAACTCCCGGTCGATCTGCCAGTTCTTCTTGACATCATCCTTGTTCTCCCAGAAGCCTGTTGCGAGACCTGCGAGATAGGCAGCACCCATGGCTGTCGTTTCGACACACTTTGGTCTGTGGACAGGAGCATCGATGATGTCTGACTGGAACTGCATGAGGAAGTTGTTCTTGCAGGCACCGCCATCCACTTTCAGGGATGTGAGGTGAATGTTTGAATCCTTTTCCATAGCTCGCAGAACGTCGTTTGTCTGGAAGGCCAGAGACTCAAGAGTTGCCCGGATGATGTGATACTTGTTAACGCCTCTTGTGAGACCTGTGATCACGCCTCTTGCAAAAGGATCCCAGTACGGTGCGCCGAGACCTGTAAAGGCAGGTACCACGTAACAGCCGTTGGTATTTTTTACTCTTGTGGCAAAGTACTCGGAGTCAGCGGAACTGTCGATAACTCTCAGCTCATCTCTCAGCCACTGGATGGCAGCTCCGGCAACGTAAACAGAACCTTCAAGGGCGTAATTGACCTTGCCGTCGATACCCCAGGCAATGGTTGTGAGGAGGCCGTTTTTGGAAAATACCGGCTTCTCACCTGTGTTCATGAGCATGAAGCAGCCAGTGCCGTAAGTATTCTTGGCTTCACCTGACTCGAAACAGGTCTGACCGAAAAGTGCACACTGCTGATCTCCGCCTGCACCGGCGATCTTTACAGGACCACCGAAAAACTCAGGGTCTGTCTCGCCGTAAACATAGCTGCTTGGCTTGACATCAGGAAGCATGCAGCGAGGGATATTGAGTTTTTTCAATATATCCTCGTCCCATTCCAGAGTATTGATGTTGAAAAGCATGGTTCTTGAAGCATTGGAATAGTCAGTTACATGGACCTTGCCCTTTGTGAGTTTCCAGATGAGCCAGCTGTCTACTGTTCCGAAAAGCAGTTCTCCCTTTTCAGCGCGCTCCTGGGCGTTCGGCATGTGGCGGAGTATCCACTGGAGCTTGGTTGCTGAGAAGTAAGGATCGATGATGAGTCCTGTCTTTTTCTGGAAGGTCTCCTCCAGTCCTTCGGCTTTTAACTTTTCAGCTTCGTCAGCGGTACGGCGGCACTGCCATACTATCGCGTGGCATACAGGCTGTCCTGTTGTCTTGTCCCACACGATGGTTGTCTCTCGCTGGTTTGTGATACCGATGGACACGATGTCCTCGTAGGTTGCCCCGATCTTGTTCATAGCCTGACGGGCAACGGAAAGCTGTGACTGCCATATCTCGGTAGCGTCGTGCTCAACCCAGCCCGGCTGCGGGAAGAACTGAGTGAATTCTTTTTGTACTACTGAGCAGATGTTTCCTGCTTTGTCGAAAAGGATGCAGCGGTTACTGGTTGTGCCTGCATCCAGCGCCATGATGTATTTAGCCATTTGTTTATATCCTCCGTTTATGGTGTATCTACATATTCTGGGAACGTCAGCCCATTTAGATTCGCTTCGCGAGGGCTGACGCTGCATGACAGGTTTTTACAAAACCTGTCACATATTCCATATCTTTTGGTTTGTTGTTGATATGGAGATGACTCCGTTGTTCAGTGCATTTAGTACTTCTTCTTTTGTGCTTATGAGGCCGCTTGCCATGAGGCGGACTCTTGAGATCCGTCTGATCTTTTCAAAAAAGTCCGGAAGCAGTATGCCTGGCAGGACTTCGATGATGTCCGGTTGAACGTCTGAGTGGCTTTGTTTCTCTACGTTCTCAAGTGCGATACTGTCCAGCATGAAAAATCTGAGTATGGTGTTGAGACCGAGATCCTTGGCATGTTTTATAAGATTCGGTTTTGTGGTGATGATTCCGTCTGCCGACGTGTAGGTTTTGATGAAATCCAATGCCACTTCCTTTGATGCCAGGCCGCTTATCAGGTCTACGTGTACAACTACTGTTTTGCCGGCATCCTTCAAGGTTTTAACTATATCCGGCAGGCTGCAGACATCTCCGTAGAGTACGAATATCACTCCGATGTCTGTATCGATACATTTCGTCAGACCTTCGTTATCTTTGATGGCAGCAATTACGGGATTGCTCTCAATCTCCGCGATGAATTCTTGTCTTTGCATATATGATCCCCTGTGTTTTTATTGCTGTCGTTACTCAGTCTACTCATAGAAAATATGCACAAAAAAAGAGAGTATGCAAAAGTAAGCAGCTTTCTGAAACTGCTTACTGCCATACTCTCTTCTCTCTACGGCAAAATATTTATGTAGTCATTTTAGCACTTGAAATAAAGTAATACAACAAAAACAGTTTAAAAATAAATAAATTTTCCTTGTTTATAATAGCTTATTTGTTTATTTCTTCCAAATGTAAAATGAAAAACTATTGCAGCAAAATAAGTGCATATGCAAGAACTTTTTTAAGATACAAAAAAGAACCATCGGCGATGATGGTTCTCTTTGTAAAGTGGAAAGGGTGCATATGTTGTATATGAATATAACAAATGTCTGACTTATGGAAACTCTGACTATGAGTTAATCAGTGTTTCGATTAATATCTCAAGATGCAGCAAGGTGCTCGTTTATGAAGCCTTCCAGTGCATCATTCGTTCCATCATAAGAGATATTCCACGGCTTTCTCAGATCAAGAGACAGGACGCCTATGATAGACTTGGCATCTACTCTTATATTTCCATAATCGAGATCGATATCAAAATCGCAGGTTTCAGCCATGCTTACCAGAGTTTTTGCTGCATCAATATTTCCAAGTAGAATGAGTTTCTTTGACATGTTTTGTACTCCTTGACAAAAAAATAAAATCCTTCACAAATAACATATCGTCTGATAATGCACTGACGAAATTAAAATCATTCAAAACAGATAATAAAAATCCATCAAGTTAAATGATAGGGAGGACAAACTTGATGGATTCTTATTTTTGAATCGATGCCATTGGATTGGTCACATCAATTACTATTCTGTTGTCGTGACGTAATTGTAACAGTATATCTGTCACAGAAATGTCACAAAATAAGGGGGGAATTGCATTTTGTTTAAGAAACTTACAAAATGTTTACCTTATGTTAATAATATCGACATGACGCCTTTGATTATTACATTTTTTTGAAAAAAATTTCAAATTTTTGTCTGCCAGGTTGTTCCCCCACCGGTAACATATCTTATGAGATCATTGCACTTGGCGTTTCCTGCTTCCGGAGATATATCTCCGGATTTTACGGAATCCTTCATGTTTTGTTTATATACCTTGAGCAGGTTTTCACCACATGTGGCCTGATTCAGAATCCCTGTATAGATATGATACTTTCCACTCGTTAAGAGATCGAAAGCTTCCTGAGATATGAGCTCGTGAGCAGTTTTTGGGAGTTCCAAGGGCTGTAAATGTGCATAGTAATCTATGTTGCTTTTTATCTTACGGCCGATGTTTACGAGGAGGTCATTCTTACAGGATGGAATATGGACATCCTTCACCTCATACATATCTATAAGATGTTCACAAATATATAAAAGCTTCAATACAGTTCGGTTTGTTCTAAATAAATAAAATATCGACATATCCTGCACGGCTTTCTGAAAAACGGGTACTTAAGCAGTTTAATGTATCATGTTTGGTATATCGAGCTTAACACAGGATATGTCACAGAAGTCACACAGTTTGCAGGGGCACTGGCAGATCAGAAATCCGCTGATAAAAAAAGATGCACGGGCATATATCCCATGCATCTACACTACAGTTTTTTTGCTTTATCGTTATGTTCAAGGATGTCATTTAACTTCTCTATGTTGTCCGTGATGATACCGTCGACTTTAAAAAATATCAGTCGTTTCATATCTCTCGGGTTATTTACTGTCCATGTAAAAATCTGTTTTCCGCTTCTTCTGATAGAGAATATAAAATTATAGACCAAAGTTGTTTTTTCTATAGAGTAAAAGTCTGAAGGACCTTTTCTGACCCCCTGCGTATGTTTGAGAAGCAGACCGGTAGAGATTTCAGGATCTGACTCATCGATCTTTTTTATCACATCGATATCAAAGCTCTGAACTATATGACCATGAGTTTTGATATCTTCCCCATATCTCTTCAGGAATCGCTCGGCCATATCCGGTGAACTATATGGAGTTGTCTTTACTTCGATCAGAAGTTTTTGACCGTATTCATCAGCTTTACTCAGATAATCATCAAAATCGGAAAGAACTGCTGTAAAACTGCCTTCCCTCACTTCCAGTCCCACAAGTTCATCAAGATTCATATCGTAAATGTTTCTGTCTATACCGCATAAACGTATCAGATTGGCATCGTGTGCCACTATAAACTCATGGTCTTTTGTTTCCTGAATGTCTATTTCAGCATAATCAGGATGGGCGTTCATTACAGTATATTGTAATGCTGATATGGTGTTTTCAACTCCATGACCGGACACTCGCCCTCTGTGTGAGATTGTAATGATTTTTTGAGGGGTATGAGCAAAAAGCGATATAGTATTGTATAGCATGACACTCAGGGTATAAATGAGCATAAAGCCTCCCATGAGTTTCGGAATACTGAGCTTGTTTTTTCGTCTTCCTGTAATACTTATCTTCACTATCATATGGCCTCCCTGCATTGAAAGTGTAGCTTTCGTTCTTATATGAGCACTTTACATCATCATCTCATAATTCACAAAATCCGGTAAGTGAATAAAAATGCAGGTACAAGATCTTAAAGACTCTCGCACCTGCACTCTATAGTTTCTCATCTATGAAGGCTTTTCATAGCCCATATTTCTGACGTGCTCTGTGTCAAAAATGTTTACCTCAATCAGCATTTACAGATTGAACTTATTAACCTCAGAATTAAGTACTCCTGCCTGTCTCGTAAGTTCCTGGCTGGCAGCGGCACTTTCCTCTGCTGTAGCAGCATTGGTCTGTACAACGCTGGAGATCTGATCGATACCCTGCTTGATATCATTGAGAGACTGCTGCTGATGCTCTGTTGCAGCTGTGATCTCAGCGATAAGCTGTACAGCCTTCTCTGTTGCTTCCTGAGTACTCTTAAGGTAATTTGCTGTCTGGATGGTGAGAGAATCACCGGTCTGAACAGCATTGATAGTCTCGGTAATAAGGTTCGATGTATCGAGAGCTGCAGTTGATGACTTACCTGCGAGGTTACGAACCTCATCAGCAACTACGGCAAATCCCTTACCTGCGGCACCTGCACGAGCCGCCTCAACGGCTGCATTGAGAGCCAGGATGTTGGTCTGGAATGCGATATCATCGATGGTCTTGATGATGGTAGAAATACGTTGTGACTTGTCTGTGATGTCTTCCATCGCCCTACGGAGATCAACCATCTGCTCGTTACTTGTATTGATCTGCTCCTCTGCACTGTGGATCTGCTGCTCAGCAACACGTGCGTTTTCAGCCATGTCGATAGTCTTGTCATTGATCTGATTGATCTCAGCCGACAGCTCCTCGATAGAGCTTGCCTGCTCTGTTGCGCCCTGTGCGAGACCCTGAGCGCCTGCTGAAATCTGAACTGCGCCACCGTCAACAAGCTTTGCGGAACTCATGATAGAACTTACGATCTCAGTGAGCTGTGATATAAGGTTATCCATGTTGATCTTAAGCTTTGCGAACTGACCTACATAATCACGCTTGAGCTGAACATTCAGGTTGCCGTTTGCAACTTCTGAAAGTGCACCGGATATCTCATCGATATAACCCTGATAGTTCTGGAGCTGATCAGTTGTTTTGCTGAATGCTACTGCCAGCTGGCCAATCTCGTTCTTTGACTCTGTTGGCAGGTCGACATCGAAATCACCCTCAGAAATCTTCTCAGCCGCAACTGTAACCTTGCGAAGAGGAACAGAGATGACTGAATGTACAACCGTGAGAAGTGCAATAATTATGATTACGATGATCACAACCATGATCACATAACAGATCTTCTGGAATGCTCTGAGAGCTGCGAGTACATCTGACTCAGGAACTGCTGAATAGAGAACCCAGTTGGTATTTGGAACTGCGGATGCGGCAACATAGAAAACAGTGTTACCATTCTTCAGTGATGCACTGTTCCCAGGAGTAACCTTGGCAACTGCTTCTGCAAGAAGCGGGTCTTCTTCAACACCCTTACCATTGATAGAAGTATCAGGGTTCCCCAAAATCATGCCGTCAGCAACGATAGCTGAGATACCAGTCTTCATCGGCTTCATGGCTGCAGTCTCTTCTGCAAGCTCATCCAGGAATATATCGATTCCGCAGGCACCGGTGTCACCATTCCTTAATTTTATAGTTCTGATGAACGATACACAGAGTGCATTGGCCAATGCATCAACGTAAGGCTCTGTGATGGTGAAAGTCTCATAGTTGCTGCTCGTAGCAGTCTTGTACCAGTCTCTGGTTCTTGGATCGTAATCGGCAGGAACCTCTGTATAGTCAGCATAGTACATCTCGCCATCCATAAATCCGGTATAGATACCATTGTTCTTGAGATCTCCCATCATGTTGGAATTGTTCATGAAATCCTGATATGCTTTTCTGGACTCAAAATCCGTAGACTGAGCGGATTCTACAAATGCCTCACCTCTCGCGACGACATTCTGTACTCTCGCACCGAAATTCTCAGCATTATAATCGGACTCAGCCTGCAGCACATTTACAGACAAAGCTTTGATCTGTGTTTCGGATTGCTTACTCAGGAACAGGATGATAAATACGATACTGATGACAGTAATTGGCACAAGGATAAAGAGCAAAGTGCTACTGATGCTTCTCTTAGGGCCCTTGCTGCTGCCATTGTTTAATTTGGGCATACTAATCTTCATTTCTACTCTCCATTTTGCTTAAATTACTTTTATAAAAGTGTTTCACGTTCTTGTTGCGCTAAAATAAACATCGGCTGAAATCGCTAATATATAAAATATTTTCAAGTATAAAATTTGCAATTTGTGAGATTTGTCAAGATGAAGAAAAGTTTACATAATTATTAATTCAGAAATGCATCCAAGAATTTTCAGTTCGGTTTAAGGCTTGGTGAGTAGTATATGCTCCATCAGATAAACATTCGCCTATGTTCATCTGTGACATAATTTTACGAGTCAGTAAGCTGTGCATACATATAATCCAAGGTATGGTCTGCATAGTCACTCGATACAGAATTATGCAATAAATGCACTAAAGCCGATGATCCCTCAGGAATCACCGGCTCTTCTT
>AUXO017051127.1_pt1 | contig 10421 bp, 5 predicted proteins | sample 768731 | NCBI WGS metagenome assembly AUXO01 (sample SAMN02715735, study PRJNA202380) | gut metagenome | biome: sheep rumen | host: Ovis aries | place: New Zealand: Palmerston North | reverse complement strand
TTATTTCGTAACTTTGGCCTCGTATAAAGAAAATAGGATGAGAGTAAACGAAAAAACATGGGATTTCATCTCTCTTCACTCTGAAGACGATGTGAGGACACTGGCACTGCGCGGCAGCAACGACACCGACATTGACATGCCCTTCGCTCTCACCCAGATTGCAGGAAGGCAGGCAGCACGCCATAAACTGCCGCTATGGCACGACACCAAGGGGATCATCTACCCTCCTCACCTGAATATGGAACAGTGCTCGAGCGAGCAAACGGCAAGGTATAAAGCCAAAATCGCAGAGCAAATATTCAGACTTAACGGCAAGTCGATGGAAACATTCACCGACATCACCGGAGGTTTCGGAGTTGACTTCACCATGATGGCAAGGGCATTCAAGAGTGCGACATACGTGGAACAGAACAGCGAACTATGTGAGATTGCAGCCCACAATTTCCCGCTGTTGGGAGTAACGGCCAAGATAATCAATGCCGACGGAACACGTTTTCTTGAGTCATGCCAAAGGCAGAGCCTCGTCTTCATAGATCCATCCCGCCGCGACAGGCATGGAGGGAGAACCTACGGTATAAGCGACTGCACTCCAAACATAACAGAGATTCTACACACATTATTACATAAGGCAGATTATGCACTCATAAAGCTGTCGCCGATGCTCGGCATCGACAAGGCTATAGCCGATCTCGGTCACCACGTGGAAGAAATCCACATCGTATCGGTAGATAATGAGTGTAAAGAACTGCTGCTGACAGTCTCGGCCGAACAGACTGACAGTCCAAGGATATACTGCGTCAACGGCGATGATGTGTGGGAGGCGACAGGACATGAAATAACCAGCATCTCACCGAGCGTCGGCAGATGGCAGTATCTTTACGAGCCTAATGCATCGATTATGAAGGCAGGGTGCTTCCGGCAGATTGAATCGGCTTTCGGCATACAGCAGATAGCCGTCAACAGCCATCTGTTTGTGGCCGATTCTCTTTTGACATATTTCCCCGGCCGACGATTCAGTATAGTCAACACGTTGAGAATGAACAAACGTGAACTTAAGGAAGGACTCAAAGACATACCTAAGGCGAATATCTCGGTGAGAAACTTTCCGCTCACAGCAGACAGACTGCGAAAGCGACTGAAGATTTCCGACGGAGGCGATGATTACATCTTTGCCACCACCCTCCCCGGCGGCGCACATATACTGTTAGTATGCAGGAAAATTTAAAAATTCCAAAAATTGAAATTCGTCTTTTGGCTATTACAGCAGAAATGCGTAACTTTGTGCAAATTTTGTAGTTACAATGGAAGAAAAGGAATTAATCGCAGAAACCGTTCAATACACTGAAGATGAAATACGCCATCTTAGCGATATGGAGCACATCCGTACGCGCCCAGGTATGTACATCGGGCGACTCGGCGACGGCTCACTACCAGAAGACGGCATCTATGTGCTGCTGAAGGAAACCATTGACAACTCTATCGACGAGTTCAAGATGAATGCCGGCGACAGGATAGAGGTAAATATCGACGATAACCTGCGTGTGAGCGTGCGCGACTACGGGCGTGGAATACCACTGGGCAAGCTCATAGAGGCAGTGTCGATGCTTAACACCGGCGGTAAATACGACTCAAAGGCCTTCAAAAAAAGCGTCGGGCTGAACGGTGTCGGCATAAAGGCAGTAAATGCGCTGAGCACTCACTTCGAGGTGAGGAGCTTCCGCGACGGGAAAGTGAGAAAAGCCACATTCGAACGTGGAATACTTCAGACCGACACTACAGAAGACAGCCAGGACGAGAACGGAACTTATATCTACTTCGAGCCGGACTCAACACTTTTCCTTAACTACAAGTTCCACGACGACATCGTTGAGACGATGCTCCGTAACTATACATACCTGAACACCGGACTTGCTGTAATGTACAACGGCAGGCGCATTCTCAGCCGTCATGGACTGAAAGACCTGCTCAACGACACGATGACCAACGACGGCATCTATCCCATCATCCACCTAAAAGGAGAGGATATCGAGATAGCATTTACACACACCAACCAGTACGGCGAAGAATACCACTCGTTTGTCAATGGACAGCACACCACTCAAGGAGGAACACACCAAAGCGCATTCAAGGAACATATAGCCAAGACTATCAAGGAATTCTTCAACAAGAATTTTGAATATGGAGACATACGCAACGGTATAGTTGCAGCAATAGCAATAAATGTCGAGGAGCCTATGTTCGAGAGCCAGACGAAGATCAAGCTCGGCTCACTGACAATGTCGCCAAACGGAGTTAGCGTTAACAAATATGTAGGCGACTTCATCAAGACCGAGGTTGACAACTTCCTACATAAGAATGCTGACGTGGCCGAGGTGATGCTCCAAAAGATAAGCGAGAGCGAGAAAGAGCGCAAGGCAATGGCTGGAGTGACCAAGCTGGCTCGCGAACGCGCAAAGAAAGCCAACCTTCACAACCGCAAGCTACGCGACTGCCGCATACACTTCAGCGACGAGAAGAACGACCGCAAGGCAGAGTCGAGCATCTTCATCACTGAGGGCGACTCGGCCAGCGGGAGCATCACCAAAAGCCGCGACGTCAACACACAGGCGGTATTCTCGCTTCGCGGGAAACCGCTCAACTCGTTCGGACTGACTAAGAAAGTAGTGTATGAGAACGAAGAGTTCAATCTGCTTCAGGCAGCTCTCGACATCGAAGAGGGTCTCGACACGCTGAGATACAACAAAGTGATTGTGGCAACCGATGCCGATGTGGATGGCATGCACATCCGACTGCTGATAATAACATTCTTCCTGCAGTTCTTTCCCGAGCTGATAAAGAAGGGCCACGTATATGTGTTGCAGACTCCACTCTTCCGCGTGCGCAACCGACGCACGAAGATAAAGAACAAGAAAATGCTGGAAGATGGCAAACGAGGTGATTTCATCACGCGCTACTGCTACAGTGACGAGGAACGCCAGAAAGCGATTGAAGACCTCGGACCCGACCCTGAGATTACACGGTTCAAAGGTCTCGGAGAAATCAGTCCCGAGGAATTTGTCAATTTCATCGGACCCGAAATGCGACTGGAGCAGGTTACGCTGCACAAGACCGACCAAGTACAGAAACTCTTGGAGTACTACATGGGCAAGAACACGATGGAACGGCAGAATTTCATCATCGACAACCTTGTGATTGAAGAAGACAAACCTGAAGACGAAACAGAGATATAGGAAGATGCCGAGTCTTCTAAAACAATAATAGAAGAAATGAAAAACTTTACCGGATTTAGACATTTATTGTTATACTCCTTTGCCTTTATACCCATGATGGCATTCTCGCAGAGCGAGCCGATGCTACGCAAACTGAGTATTGCCGAACTGGCCATAGCCAACCTGTATGTTGATTCCGTCAACGAGGAAAAACTTGTGGAGGATGGCATTCGAGGTATGCTCGAGAAGCTCGACCCACACTCTGCATATTCCAATGCAAAAGAGGTGAAAGCGATGAATGAGCCACTGCAAGGCTCGTTTGAAGGTATCGGCGTACAGTTCAACATGGTCGAAGACACGCTGCTCGTAATCCAACCCGTCAACGACGGCCCGTCGGAGAAAGTGGGAATCATCGCCGGCGACCGCATAGTGAGCGTCAACGACACCGCCATAGCTGGTGTAAAAATGTCGAAAGAAGAGATTATGCGCCGACTCCGCGGTCCAAAGGGCACAAAGGTTGTTTTAGGAATTGTGCGCCATGGTATCAACGAACAACTTAAATTCACCGTCGTAAGAGACAAGATTCCAGTGAAGTCAATCGATGCAGCATATATGATACGTCCAGGAGTGGGATATATTCGTATAGGCAACTTCGGAGCCACTACGCACAAAGAATTTGAAGAGGCTCTCGACAAACTGTTTCTTCTCGGCATGAACGACCTTATACTCGACCTTCAGGAGAACGGCGGCGGCTACCTTCAGGCGGCAGTAGAGATTTCAAACGAGTTTCTCGAAGCCGGCGACCTGATTGTATATACGAAGGGACGCCGCGTACCGCGTCATGAATACAAGGCACGCGGCAACGGACGTTTCCTCAAAGGCAAAGTTGTGGTACTCATCGACAGCTACTCGGCATCAGCAGCAGAAATCGTCACAGGAGCCATACAAGACCAAGACCGTGGCATCGTTGTTGGACGGCGTAGCTTCGGCAAAGGACTGGTGCAACGCCCCATCGACCTTCCAGACGGCTCGATGATACGACTTACGGTTGCCAACTACTACACTCCAAGCGGTCGCTGCATACAAAAGCCGTTCAAGAAAGGCGACAAGAGAGACTATGCAATGGATATGATCCACCGTCTAAAAAGCGGCGAACTGACCAATCCTGACAGCATACACTTCGTAGATTCGCTGAAATTCTACACACTGCGCAAACACAACACAGTGTATGGAGGCGGAGGCATCATGCCAGACATTTATGTCCCGCTCGATACAACAAAATACACCAAGTTTCATCGGGAGATTTCTGCCAAGGGGATTCTCGTGCAGACCAATCTAAAATACGTGGATAGCAACCGTAAGAAGCTGAAGAAGCAATATACTGAGTTCCAGTTGTTCAGGGACAAATTCGAAACCCCTCAGGAAGTTATAGACAAAATCTTGAAGGAAGCAGAGAAACAGAATATAAAGCCCAAGGACGACGAGGAGCTGCAGAAGACCCTTCCGTTGCTCAAGCTTCAGCTGAAAGCGCTCATTGCACGCGACCTGTGGAACATGGACGAATACTTCTCAATAATTAATGAGCAGAACGACATCGTCATAAAAGCGCTGACCGTATTATAGTCAGCGCTTTATAAATTATGAAATACGGAAACCTGATTATTACTGTAATAATAGGGCTGACGCTAGCAGTTTCAGCATACGCCCAAACCGCCGGTTACCGCAGTCAGCGCCTCTCTACGGCACAAGGGCTGTCGGCAAGTATAATCAACGATATTACCTATGACCATCGCGGATTCATCTGGATGGCTACCAACAACGGTCCGTTTCGCTACGATGGGTACCACTTCAGGAACTTCGCACTCGGCAAGACCGACCAATGCCTGAAAACGGTGCCTTATATCGCTGTAATGCTAACCGATCGCCGTCATAACCTACTGTGGATGCGAAACTATATATCTAACGTTGTTTGTCTTGATTTGAACACTGGCCTATTTGTTGATTATACAAGCGACGGCAATCACAATCAGATATTCACCAAATGGATAATGGCACGCAACTGCGACTTGTGGCTATACCACTCAGAAAATGGTGTGCGGCGCATAGAAGTCGGGGATTCAGGATTCAAAACGACCGATTTCAACGTCAAATACGGTACGCTGCCATCTAACAATGTGGGTAAGATTGTTGAAGATTCAACCGGAGGAATATGGCTCTGCACAGACAAGGGCGTGGTGTATTTCGACGGTAAAGAGAATAGCCATCAGCGAAATTCCAGTGTACCAACTACGATGGAGAAAGACCGTAACGTCATTGAAGCAGCAGCAATAGGCAGAGACAGAGTGATCATGCTGACAGACAATCAGGAGATACTTTGCTACTCTGCTAACGGAAAACGAATCTACGAGCAGAGTCTTTCACCAACAAAAACCTCATTCATGACCGGCAATATCACCTCGTCAGTCGTGTGGAAGGGGAAATGGTATATCTTCACACAGAGTGGAACAGTATGCATAAACCCCAAAACAGGAGCAGCAAAGCCAGCAAATGACTGCAATATCCCCGGCGGAAGAGTACAGGAAAGTATCGACAATTACCATTTCATCTCCAACGATAGCGGACAGCTTTGGATCATGACTCCACAAGGAGAACTGAAGACGCTTTACCTTATACCGAACGTACAGAGCTTTGCCCAACTGCGTACCCGTCGCAGCCACAGGATAGCGAGAGCCGCCAACGGTGACTTCCTCGTTGCCACTTACGGCAATGGACTATTCATACTCAATCCGAAGAACTGGAAGTCGAGACATTTCTCATCACGAGACAAAGAACCTCTGATTCCAACGGGACTTTTGAGAAACGTAAGTAGCGATCCCACAGGATGTATATGGGTAGCAACCGAAGATATGAGGGTAAACTGCCTGAAGCCCATCACAGGAATAAATATTAACTATGTCATGCCCAACGATGAGACAGACGGTGAACGTGTAAATATGATCCACTATCTGGGTAGATTGAATGAAAGCACACTCGCTGCAACAACATACCTTGGCGACAGTTTTGAATACGATGTTCCCAACATGACATTGAAATCAAGGTCTAAAGTGGCGAAAAACATATATGATATGATTACCGACCACGAAGGCAATCATTGGACGGGAACACAGCACGGCCTTTTCCTCAACGGAAAACTGCTGACCGACTCCACTGTGCTCACAGCCAGGACATTCATACGCTCAGTGACTGAAGACAAGCACCACCGAGTATGGATAGGTACATGGGGGGACGGACTACTGATGATGCAGAAAGAGAAAGACGGGCGATGGCACTGCAAACGGCAGATGATGCAAAAGGCTGTTTTTGAGAGCAGAATAAGACAATCGTGCATCACTGCCGACGGCATGATGTGGATAGCCGCATGGAACGGACTCTACTGCCTTGACGTGTCGAAGCCCTCTGTATCCGAACGAATCAACGTTTTCAACGACGAACACGGCAATCTACCTATCCGGCAGGCAATGAGCGTCTATGCCGCAAAGAACGGCATGCTATGGGTAGGCTCAAGCGAAGGCAAAATTCTGCGCTGCCACCTTAAGGACGGGAAAATGGACTTCGAACAATATACTAATGAGAACGCAGCAGGCGTAAGCGACATAATATCCATAACCGAAGACTTGCATGGCAATATCTGGGCAGGATGCCACGACGGAATAATGGAAATAAATCCCCACACCCACACACTAACTAGCTATCAGCTCTCCGCCAACGTCCTGCAAAACACCTGCATGGATCGTTGCGCACTTACTTTGTCCGACGGAAGAATTGTATTCGGAACAGCACAAGGAATGGCAATAGTCAGCCCTAACAAAACGGAAAGCATACAGGCAGGAACAGGAAAACTTCAGATAACCGACATCTGCGTCAACGGAATCTCACTATTTGAGAACGAGCAGACAGATGACTATAAGCTGCTGAGCGAAGTTATGCTCCATGGTACACTGCGGCTGTCACACGACCGCAATTCTCTAAGTATAAGCTTCAGCGATATGAACTTCGCAAAAATAGAGTCGTCAATCTACCAATACTATCTGGAAGGAGCCGAGAAGAGCTGGGGCAACCATACGGTAAACAATACGGCATACTACTCAAACCTGAAGCCCGGCAGATACACATTCCATCTGCGTACACTGCAAAACGACGGTACATGGCGTTCTACGGCGATGGATATCATCATCAGTCAACCATGGTGGAACACATGGTGGGCATGGACTTTATACCTGCTTGCTGTCATTTCCGCCACATATTATATATATAAGAATGCACAGGAACGTTTAAGTATGCGCCAGCAGATAAAGCTGGAACACCTGCAGAGCGAATTCCGCGCAAAATTTTTCACCAACGTGGCACATGAGTTCCGCACGCCTCTCGCCATCATTCAGGGGGCTACAGATAAAATCGTCGCAAGCAAGGCAGAGGGGTTGCCACACGACTCTATCCATTCGCTGAAACGTGGAGTCAGCAGAATGACAAAGCTCGTAAACAGATTCATGGAATACCGCAAGATAAACAGCGGAAACTATCGGTTGAGATTACAAGACGACGACATCGTTGGATTCACACGAAAAATACACAACGATTTCTGGCCGTTAGCTGAACAGAAGGACATAAAACTGATTTTCACGTCATCCGACAAGTCGATTACCCTTTCCTTCGACCATCAGGCTGTGGAAACCATAGTTTACAACCTCATAAGTAATGCAATCAAATATACCCCGGCAAAGGGACAAGTAATGATAGCGGTCAGGAATCAAGAGACAGAAAGCAAAGAGCATATGATTACAATAACGGTGACTGACAACGGTCCCGGAATCAGTGCCGTTAGGCAAAAGGAACTCTTCAAACCATTCATGAACGGATTTGAAACTCAGGGAGGAATGGGCATCGGACTTTACTCCGCCCATGAACTTGCCGCGATTCACAAAGGAAGTCTGACATATTCCGACGCGGAGGGGGGTGGATCGATCTTCACGCTGACAATTCCTGCCGACAGTTCACACTATCCCACCGACTTTTACTTGTCGGACGAACATCAATCGCAAAGTAAGCTAAACTATTATCCAGAAGAAACGAACGTCAACTCAAACTTCTCAATAAAAGAGCCTCTGCCTCCGGCAATGAATAGCGAAATTACAATTGCCATTATCGAGGATGATCCCGACCTGCTAACGATGCTTAGCAAAGAACTGGCACAATACTTCACTATTGTCACATACATGAACGGCAGCGACGCACTCGCAGGAGTAACCACTAACAATCCTCAACTTGTACTCTGTGACGTGATGTTGCCAGACATCAACGGATTCGAGATAGTTAAACAGTTAAAAACGCATAAACAAACAGCCGGCATTCCCGTTATCATGCTCACGGCACTGAGCGATGATGAGCACCAGATAAAAGGCTACAAGGCGGGTGCCGACGACTACATGGTCAAGCCGTGCAACATACAGCTTCTGTTGCTTCGTATTACTCAACTGATAAAATGGCACAGTGAGGCAAACAGCGCTATCGAGGAGAAAAACTCCGGAGAAAGAGTAACGCCGAACATACAGAATGATACACAGAAAGAGATAATCACAAATGCCGCCGACCAAAAACTGCTGCAGCGCATGGAGATTATCGTTGGCTCGCATATCAACGACCGCGATTTCGGGGTTGACGAACTTGCAGAGGCATTGCACATAGGGCGCACCAAACTCTTCGGGAAGACCAAGGAGCTGCTCAACATTACACCAAACAACTATATTATTAACGAACGTCTTAACGCTGCCAAGGAATTACTCGACGAGGCAGAGCTGAACATCAGTGAAATAGCCTATAAGGTTGGCTTCGACAGCGACACTTACTTCAATAAATTGTTCAAAAAGAAATTCGGTGTAACCCCGGGACAATACAAAAAAGGAATTCGTAATTAAATTCTTTTTTGCCACAGCCTATCTCATGGCCAGTGCCTTGTTTTCCGCCGCTTCCATAATCTCGCGCTCGCCCGGTCCCTTGTCGTTGATGCCGCAGAGGTGGAGTATGCCATGGATAATCACACGATATAACTCCTCTTCATACGGCTTGTTGAAGAGCTCCGCATTGCTTCTCACGGTGTCAAGCGAGATTACCAAGTCGCCATTGATGGTGTCACCCTCGCAATAGTCGAAGGTGATGATGTCGGTGAAATAATCGTGTCCAAGATACTCATTGTTCACTTCAAGTATTTTCTCATCGTCAACGAACATATATCCTATCTCTCCTACGTTTTTACCGTAAGAAGCAGCCACCTCTTTTATCCATGCCGTAGTTTCACGACGCCTGATCTTTGGCATCCTAACATTTTCAGAATTGTATGTAATCATAACTTCTTAGGCAAAAATTCATCCACTTCTTTTCCAAAATGTGCCAACTCGCGCACCACGCTACTGCTAATGCTTGCCAGCTCCGGCTCTGCATAGAAAAAAACGGTTTCAACGGCACCAAGCCTGCGGTTGATGTCGGCCTGGTCGCGTTCATACTCGAAATCCTTGACCGAGCGCACACCTTTTATAATATACTCTGCCAACTCACGGTGGGCGAAGTCAATGGTGAGGTCGCTGTAGGTCTTCACCTCTATCTTCGGCTCGTCAGCATACAGCTCCTCAATCTTTCGCTTCCTTACATCGGCACCTTGCATATAGCTTTTCCGCTCATTCACTCCCACGCCAATCACAATTCTGTCGAAGAGGGGCAATGCACGTCGCACAATGGAGTCGTGGCCGACGGTATAGGGGTCGAAGCTACCCACAAAAATTCCCGTACTCATATTATTCTGCAAAGTTAAGTCAAATCGGAGAGATAACCAAACATTTTCAGTATTTTTATCGATTATTTCAGATATTAATTGTACCTTTGCAGCAAAAATATGCTGTTCAATTCGCTTGAATTCATCATCTTCCTGCCAGTAGTGTTCCTGCTCTACTGGTTCGTGTTCAGGAAATTACGATACCAGAACTTGTTTGTCGTAATAGCCAGCTATGTGTTCTACGGATGGTGGGACTGGCGTTTCCTCTTTCTTATAGCCTTCACGTCGCTTTGCAGCTACCTGAGCGGCATACTGTTGGAGAAGTGGGAGGGCAATCGCCGTCGGCAGCAGGCTGTCAGTGCTTCAAACATCGTGTTGAATCTGTTCAT
>AUXO011260176.1_pt1 | contig 10421 bp, 7 predicted proteins | sample 768731 | NCBI WGS metagenome assembly AUXO01 (sample SAMN02715735, study PRJNA202380) | gut metagenome | biome: sheep rumen | host: Ovis aries | place: New Zealand: Palmerston North | reverse complement strand
AAAAGACGGATCGTTCATATATTCGAGACAACTCTCATTGATAATGATAAAGTCTTTCTTGATGTTTGTGATGAAATGCCGTATCAAATATGTCTTTCCTGAACCCGGAACTCCGCGCAAAATAACCAGACCGCTTTCATCCTTGCTTGTCAAGAACGACACTATTTTGTCATATGGCAAATCATCATTATAGTTCTGGTCAATGTCTATGTTCACATAATCCTTGATATGCATATTCGTAGTATCGAATCCGTTGGCAGTACGAATAATATAATAATAGAACGGCGTCTCCTTCTGTCTCTTAAGATTCCTATATGCAATATAGTCATTTATCTTGAACCAACCGTTCCATACATCACCAGTAAACAGTATGTTCGTAAAATGAATCTCTTTGCATTTTATCTTTATATTATCTTCGATTGACATGTATTGCGGACATAACACAGAGAATGAACTCTCATCTGTCCAGTACACGATATATTCATCAAGGATAATCATATGAATGCCAGACATTGAAATCAAATAGCAGTTATCCTTGTTTGCATTCTTAATATTGACAAGCGTGGCTATATAATCGACATCAACATACTTCGAGTACTTGTACAGATACTTCTTTGCAAATCGGTAATCTTCATTCGTAAACTCTTCATATGAAATAGAATGAACAGACACAAACTGGGAAATCTCAAACTCATAAGGATAACTTCCGAACATATTCATATACAAAGAATATAGTCCGGAAATATAGCAATCTCTTGACGAACCATGTCCGGATGTAGTGTAGTACAAGTTCTTTGCCTTTGTCATCGCACATTCGAACATCAACTTTAAATCTTCTGTTGTTCTCATCTAAACCTATTTTAATGGTGGTTAATTTGTTTTCATGTTTGCTTCAACCCACTTCTGAATATGTTCTCTCAACTCACATACTTTCTTATATGAAAGCATATTCCTGAAATTGCTGGAACTGTTATTCATGTCAAGAAGAATGTTCCAGTCACAAAACTCAGAATAAGGTATCTTCGTATAGTCGTCTATGACTTTCGACTTCATCGCCTCATTGATGTCTGTCAAGTTCTCCTTATTGAACCTTGATATTTCATTGGAACCAAAGTCATGCTTCATCAACTTGCTGAACATTTCATTGACAACATCCTTGCTGACAGTCTTTTCAAACTCCAGACGCTTCTTGTCTTCTTCGTCGGCCGCCATTATGCTTGCATCGGTTGGTGCGATATTCATCTTACTAAATGTTACTAAGTTCAGCATTTTCATAATACGACTTTCATTAAAAACATTTCTTTGAAAGTCTACATCAAAACAGGAAAATAGTTTAAATAATTAAACAGTTGCTATAAAATTATGGTCTGGACTGATGCGAATAGTTCCATCAACTGAAACAAGCATCTCATCTTTCGGCTTAAAATATAAAGGCGTTTTCAACCACTCGTTAAACATCAATTCTCCCTTCGTGTTTATATAATTAATAAGTTCGCTGTCTTGAACTAACGAGAAACCGTCTTTGAAATCATACACATAGTCAAACCATTTATCAGAAATGACTTTTCCTGTAGTATCTATTAAATTTTTTTTCATGTCGCCCCGTCGTGAAACAACCGCAAAACCATTCTTAAAATGTGTTGCTCCTTCAAACCACAAATGCGGCGATACAAGTTCTCCTTGTTTGTTTATGAAATTGCGTTCAGTCTGTTGATTTCTTCTATTATATCTGCAAACAACAGCAAAACCTTCTCGAAAATATGAACAATTATCATGCCATTCATCAAAAACGATATTTCCGCTTGTGTCGATAAAATTCCATTTCTTGTTTATTTTAACAGGAGCAAGACCTTCACTAAAATGCTTTACCTCGGAAAACCATCGATCTTTTGAAATAATCGTGCCAGTATTATCAATAAAGTTCCACTTGTTATTTAACTTAACTTCTGCAAAACCATCCTCAAATTCCAAACATTGTGAAAACCACAAATCCTTAGAAAGAACGTTTCCTCTATTATCAACAAAATTCCACTTATTTTTCTTTTTCACTCTCACAAAACCATCTTTCGTCTCATTCGACACGTCGTTATACCATATATCCGAAAGAAGGTTTCCTTTCATGTCAACAAAATTATATCTATCATGTGACATAACGCAAGCAAAACCATATTTAAAATTAGAACAACTATCAAACAACTTATTGTTCTTTATTAAAAATTCTCCACTCTCGTCTATGAAATTATACTCACCACTACAACACCTAACAGGAGCAAAGCCTTCGTTAAAATCAAAACATTTTAAAAACCATTTATCTGATAAAAGTTTTCCATTCATATCTATAAAATTCTCTAAGTTATCTTTTTCGACCAATGCAAAACCGTCTTTGAAACCATGAATCTCATTAAACCACAAATCAGAAACAAAATTTCCTTTCTTGTCTACAATAAACGTCTCTCCGACCTCGTTAATAATAGTCGATGCTTTATCATCCCGAATTCTTATCAAACAAAAATCAGATTCATCATTCTGATGTTTCACAAACGAGCGTACGAAACAATTAAAACTTTCTTTTTCCGTCACATCAGGAAAATAATTTCTAAAAAAATCAACAAATCTATCAAAATGACTAATAGTCAACATCATGTAATCCGAATGAGACGAATTATGAAGACAACAACCAAAACAACTATCTCTATCATAACCAATCATAATTTCTACGCCAGCATTTCTTGGCACAATCAGCTGACATAACGCATCGCAAAAATAAGAAAGTTGCATATGCTTATTCAAACAAAATTTGACATAAACAACATCTGCCAAAATTCCGTTTCTTCTTTCTACTTCTATATTAGGTTCATCGAATCCGTATAACTTATTCAACAACTTTGAAATGTAACTCTCCATGAAATCTGTTGAAAAGCATTTAGACTTATAGCATAAGCATATCTGTGTTTCATCACATGCTTCATAGACATCACTATCTTCAACATTATCTGCTTCTATGCCTCTTAACAAATCCTCATTCAAATATATAGATTTCATTGCACCTGATTAAACGTTTTAACAGTTTTTCTTTATTTTCAAGTATATCAAACGACAAATACAAGATTATGTTCAGAGTCAATGCATAAATTTCCATCGGACATTACAACCATCCCGTCTTTTACGACATATTCACCATACACAGTTGACCATGTATCCAACATCAATTCTCCTTTCGTGTTTATGAAATTGTATATATAATCATTTCCTGTTTTATTATACACCAGTGCAAAACCCCCATCAAAATTATCTGCATAATCAAACCATTTATTAGAAATCAGTTTTCCATTCGTGTCTATAAAATTTCTTTTACTTACATTGCCGTCAACTTCGTTAATTACTATCGCAAAACCATTCTTGAAATAGTCACAATAACCAAACCACAAATCAGGAGAAATTATCCGTCCGTTCTTGTCTATGAAATTTCGTACATTCGGCGATTTAATAACAGCAGCAAATCCTTCCATAAAGTCAAAACATCCATAATACCATGTATCGAATACGATTTCACCACTTTCATTTATATAATTACATTTGTTTTTCAGTTCAACTTTTGCAAAACCGTCACTAAAGTTGCCAATCGATTGAAACTTTGTTTCGTCTAACAGAAGTTTACCGTCCTTGTCTATAAAATTCCAATATCTTCCGATTTTAACTTTAGCAAACCTTCCAACAAATTTTAAGCATTGAGTAAACCACAAATCTTTTGACAGAATATTCCCTGTTACATCAACATAGTTCCATTTGTTTTTCTTTCTTACAGCAACAAATCCTTCTCCATTATCACCAGATACTTCATCAAACCACATAGATGAAATAACCTTTCCGCTTGTATCCACAAAGTTATATTTGTTTTTTAATTCTATGGTAGCAAAACCCTCTTTATAGAAGTTGGAACAACTATCATACCATTTAGACAATAAATAGTTTCCATCTTTATCTATGTAATTTTCAGTATTCCCTATTTTAACGACACCAAATCCATTTTTAAAACCATAACAGCAATCAAACCATATTTCTGACAACAGATTACCATGCTTATCCATATAATTGTACTTCTTGTTACGTTTAACTACTGAAAACCCCTCACAAAACCCCGTACAATCATTAAGCGGTTCGTTAGAAATAAATTTTCCGTTTTCGTCTACGATTACGGCTCTTCCATTGTCATCTTCATTCGTTATATTGTCATCATCAAAAAACTTGACAACGTTCGTATATTTTTCTCTATTTGGTTTCAGCCTTACATATTTTCTAACAAAAGTATCTATTATTTCCTTATCTGAAGCATCTGGATAATAACACTTGAAAAACTTACAAAATCTATCTACATAAATCAGAGACAACTCCATTGAGTCATATAAACATGGGTTAAACTTGCATTGAAATGGAGATACCGAATCATTTTCAATCTCTACGCTCGAAGCAGGCAAACTTGGCATAATCAACATGCAGATCAATATACAAAAATCTTCAAGAGACACGTTGTCACCCAAGATGAAATCAACAGAGAACTTGCCATCCGAAATATTCTCCACTCTAACATTTCCACACACGCTCCACTTGTTTAAGCATCTTGTGAAATATTCCAAGTCTTTTGTACATTTCGTATAATTTACATATATAATGACACGATTACCGTCACAATCAGCATCTTCAATGTCATCAACAACTTCGTCTACTTCAACATCATCCATCAAACCTTCATTCAAATATAAGTTCTTTCTATATGGAAATTCCATCATTGTGCAACCAAACATTTCATAAGATATTTATTTTCATCGACAACAAAAAACAGGATTCGGTTTCATCAACCGAATCCTGCTATGCAAAAACACAACTATTTGAAAATCAAGACTCCTTGACTCTCTTTGCCCGGTTCTTTCTAATCGTCTCGGACATATTGCGCCAGATAATCTCAATCATCCTCTTAACAACATTGTATGCATCAAGCTTCTCCTTGCGACTTCTTCCCTTGAGATACTTGTTGATGGAGTTCACAAGATTGACCTTGTCTTCTTTTCCGAAGGTCTTTCCCGGTCTATATAGGAACTGCTTCAGATTCAACTCCTTATCATTTATGATAGAAGTGTCGATGTCTCCGTCTTTCGTCAAGATGATTTCAGCAACATCCTCGTCAGCAGCAAGTTCCTTATAAACAGCCGACTTCTTTCTTGAGATATACGGAATCACAACCGCGTCTATATAGTCATACTTGCCGTTCTTATCCTCGACGAACTTTCCGTCTTTCTTCGAATATCTCTTCTTCTCGATAAGGTTATTGTTCTCTCCAGTTTTCTTCGTCATCTTTCCGTCCTTGCCGGTCTTCATTATCACTCTCTTGCCGTACTTTCCATCAAGCAACTGGTATGCTGCATTATCAACCTCGTTAATGACATCGCACAGCTCGTTCACCGTGAGATTGCCAATGTCGAAATAATTGACATCCGCGTTCTTCTTATCAACAGGAACATACTTCTTTTCCTCTTTCGAATACTCGACATAATAGCCACCGACACCGTATGTAACACAGAACTTACAAGCGGTCTCCATCGTCTTTTCAAGCATATTATGGATGAACTCCTTCGTGTCGTTGTCATCTTTCTTAACAGGCATGAAATCAAGCCTGCTGAACAAGCCTTTCATAAAATATGGAACTTTCCTGCGCTTTTTGAACCACGGCGCAATATCCACACACATCATCGTGTTCATATCAAGAGCAACAGCCGGAACGTTCTTCAATTCCTTTTCTTTTCTCTCTCCGTCCTTCGTCCTGTACTTCACAGTCCCGGAAACATAGATGACAACCATGTCATGCTTCTCGATATTCGTGCTCTCGTTGTACTTCTTGGTCTCAATCTTGAAGAACTTCTTGACAGCAGTGGAAAGCTTGCCGTCTGTCTTCTTCGCTTCATCCTTATAGCTGTTCACAAGCATATCCCTCTGCTGCTTGAGAACATCATCGCTATGCTTCACAAGCAGAGGAATCGCCATGTTCGTAGAATCAAGCTCGACAACCTTGTCGAACTTCATATGCTCGACCTTCGTAACCGTATAAGCAGAATAACCTGACGCGTTGGAACCGAGACTCAACTTGTAGTCGCCCCACTTCTTCTCGTCAAAGAACGGACAGAACACCGGAGTAAAGCAACTTGCAATCGTATCCACCAGCGTATGGATGGTCTTATTGTTGATAATCGTCTCATGGAAAACTTCCTCGAAATCTGTAATGTTATTCATAATCTTTCCGAATGTCGTTACATTATGAATACCCAGCTTTTCCGCAGTCTTTCTAATCAAATCATTGAGCATTGCCGCATTCTCCGAAGTCGGATTCGCATCAGCAACCAGAACGAATGAAGTTCCAGCCATATTATGAGTGGCGTCTCTCAATGCATCGTTCGACGCGTTGATAAGCTCGCAGTGAATTCCCATCTGACCGGACAACTCCTTAATCGCATTGCTCAATGCCTCTCTCGGAACATGCTGGAATGTGTTTCCGTCAAGAACCGTAGTCAATGGAGCATTTCCTGACAATTCAGGGAGATGATTCAGCATCTGTGTAGAACTTGTCCATTTTGCATCGGCGATAGTCTCAAGCCAAGACTTCAACTCGCTGACCTTTCCAGTAAAAGAGTTCAAATCACTCTTTCCGTTGAACAGGCTGTCAATATACGCATGCGCTCCACCGCTTCCCATCAATGAAGTATGTGTGTCGCCGGCATTCGCAATCGACTCGACTCTCTCCTTAATCCATTCGCCGGTCTTCACAGTATCGACTTCCTCGACACTCTTCCCTGCAAAATGCTTATAAATGGAAGTAAGAAAATCCTCAATCTTGTCAATCGCCTTATCAAGACCAAGCGACTCGAAAAGCCCCTTGATACAGTCATGCATAAAATCCTGAACCGCCGGAATCCTGAACACGACGACAGGAACCACAGACAAGAATATGCCAAGAACAGTCCACTTGTCCAAGAAACGCTCTTTCGGATCCTTGTTCAGATATCTGTTGAGAAGAACCTTGAACAAACCGCGCCCGCACCACACACAGGCAACAGTCGTGCAGATAACAGCCGCAGCCGAACCGCCAATTCCGAACAGGCACAAAGACATCGGAAGAATGACAGAAACGATGAACGAACCGATAATGGAAACAAGAATGGTATGCCACCATCCCCACTGCTTTCCTTCCCTATGACCGATAATGAACTGAAGAACCTTGTTCTTTGCCACAGCGTCAACAAAGCCCTCGTTCACAAGCTGCTTTGCCTTGTCCTTGTCATTCTTGAACATCTCGACAATGTATTCGATAACATGTCCGAACACAGTTCTCTGGTTTTCAGGAACAACTTCAAGATATGCCTTGTTTATGTTCAGGGAAACAGAATCATCCTCAGCGGTTTCATCCTTAGAACCCCCACCAAGTTTCTCGACAACCTCTGCGAAATTATCACCGAGAGTCGAGAACAGTTTTCCAATCTTCGATAAGAAATCCTTAACCGAACTGACGCCGTCTTTGATAATCTTGTTGATGAGTTCTATTCCTTTCTTGTACTTCTCCGAAATCGCATCAAGCTTGTTCTTGACAGCATCAACGCCTTTCTTGACACCGCTCTTGATATTGTCCCAGACTCCCTCGTAAATCATCTGCGCCTGAGCGTCTGCAAGTTCACGATTCATCTGCTCGACAAGATGCGCTCTTATCTGACAGAACAAGTCACGTACCGACTCACGTTCTTCAACACTGAAAAGAATATCGGGATTGTACCCGAACTTCGACCTGAAATGCCTGCTATTGCTCTCGTTAAGAGAAGCCATATATCCACGCTTTGAATAGATGTTAACCTTGTTGAACAAAGTGGCATAATTATTCATATTCTGCTCGAACAAGACTCCTTCATCAAGAACATGGTTTTTTTCCAAAAGAATATTCATTACAACATAAAATCGTTTTATATAAAAACAGCATCATTGCATGTATTGTATTTATCTATTTTCCAAAGATCTGCCTATCTAATAATCATTTCCTAAAAAATATTAAAAATACAACATTTTAATCAATAATGCTATGTCTAATGAAAAACATTCATTATATTTGCACTATCAAAAACATTTTGTCAAACAACTAAAATACAAAGAAGCAATGAAACATTTAGCAATCGCAGCATTAGTATTCATGCTGGCAACATTATCGGCATCAGCCGCAAAAATCGACACAGTGTCTGTATGGCGTCACACCGACAAAGTATGCACAGTCAAGTACTATGTCAACGGAGACACCTTGTTCACAGACAAGAAGTTCAAGCACATCGCGTTCGTGTTCTCAGAGAACAAGACAAACAAGATGATACTCATGCAGGAAAGCCTGTTCTTCTCACAAGACCAGAAGAACGGCTGGTACTACACAATTCTTGACAAGAACAAGGTCAAACAACCAAAAGACTCATACTTATCTGCTGTCGTTTTAAGAGACTGCTTATGGAATGTACGAGAAAACAGGCATAGATGGGCTAACGGTTATATGTTCAACATTTCAAAAGAGATGAACTACAAACGTCCGAACAAAACCGAATCATTCAACAAAATCATAAGAAAACTCAAATTCGTAGCAAAATGAAGACAGAAGAATTCAACGAGGAACTTATCAACGACAATGACGAGTTCATAGACGAAAGCGACATCGAACAAAACAATGAAGACGCCGAAACAAACTTTCTTGAAAACTACAAGCAAGAACCGAACACTTCAAAGAAGAACATCTACATCGGCTGCAGCATCGGCGTGATAATCATCGCAATCATCTTGTTCAGTCTATAAGATTTCAAACTTCTACAAAAAAGAGTCTGCGAATATCCGGAACCGCAGACTCTTTCTATTTTAAAATAATAGCCAAAATCTTTTCACAAATCAAAAAAAATTTATATCTTTGCAGCATAAACTCAAAAGCGTCATTTTATGGAAAACAAGAAAAAACCACAAGAAATCTGCACACTCAGAGTCCCAAAGAACACAATCGTAAAGATACGATATACACAATCGTACAGAAATGACAACACAGTGAAAACTGCCATTGCCACATACAAATATGAAAAGAAGTACAACTGCTCTGAATACAATCACTACTACTTTTTTGGTCATCCATATGACTTGGGAAAACATAAAACGGATTGCGGCGAATGCGGAGTAACAGAGGAAGACCTGCTGTCAGTTCAGCCAGTAACTGAACATGAAGTCTGCTTATGGCTCCGAAACTACAAAGACTTCCATGAAAAGATAATAAAGGCGACACATCTCAACGATCCTCTTGAAGAAGACTTCAGAACAATGAAGATATACAGAAAGAAAGAACTTGCTTAAAACGGCAAGTTCTTTCTTTTTCAATAAATAGAAAAGCGTCTATCCAAAACCGACAGACCGCTATTTATATAAATTATGTTTGACATTCTTAAAAATTTAGAAGATGAAGACAAAAAACAAGCAAATGAAAAGAAATTCGGTTTCATCAATGAATTCCTCTGGTCTTGCGCGGGCATCAACAAGAAGATAATAAGAAGATGCGACAACGAGCAGTCGAAATATGCAGGAGTCGGCGGAACCATCCTGTTCACCGGAATCATGGCTGCAATATCAGGCGCTTATGCCTTGTTCTTCATATTCAACTCTGTTATTGCATCAGTCTTATTCGGACTCGTCTGGGGATGCATGATATTCAATCTTGACCGATATATCGTCAACTCGATGTATGTTGACGACTCTCCTTTCCTGAACTGGATGAAGATAAAGGCGGCGCTTCCAAGATTCATCCTTGCTTTCTTTCTCGGCGTCGTCATCTCGACCCCGCTTGAGATGAAGATATTCTCCGACAAGATAGACTCGCAAATCATAGCGGACAACATCAACAGAAAGACAGAAACCAAGACAAGCTCGTCAGACCTAACAGAACTATCAAGACTTGAAGCAAAGCAAAACAAACTGATTGCAGAGAGAAGCAAACTATCAAACGAACTTCTTCAAGCAGAAAAAGACCTGCGGACAGAAGCGGAAGGACATGCAAAATCCGGTGTCGCCGGTCACGGTCCCATATACGAGGACAAGAAAAGATATGTGGAGAAGTGCCAAGAAGAACTTGACAACTGGAACAGAATCAACAATCACACGCTTGAGATTCTAAAGACAAGAATAGACAACATTTCAAGCACAGTCATCATAACAGAAAAGCAAGTTGACAACACTTTCGACGACGGTTTCATTGCCAGATATGAAGCGTTCTGCAACCTCAAATCCGAAAACAGTTCATCCAGTCTAATATCACTCATGATTACGATGCTGTTCATCACCATTGAAATCATCCCGTCTTTCTTCAAGCTTGTCATGTC
>AUXO015988461.1_pt1 | contig 10422 bp, 8 predicted proteins | sample 768731 | NCBI WGS metagenome assembly AUXO01 (sample SAMN02715735, study PRJNA202380) | gut metagenome | biome: sheep rumen | host: Ovis aries | place: New Zealand: Palmerston North | reverse complement strand
TCCTTATTTTTTTAAAGATTTATTATATTACACTAATTATAAATCAACTATGTTCCCTGTATTCCACGAAAGACTAATATCACCAGATACAAGACATTTGACCGTATGTATTTTTTTATTAAATAGATCATTTTCACATATTTGTTCTGAAACTTTACTATCAATATTCCAATTAACTATAATTGGAACAACTTTTGGGATCAAATAATAATTTACAAACCCCAATGCTTCTGGATTATAAATAATTGTATAATCGTTTTTATAGTAATCAATAAGTTTTCCAAATAAATTTTCATATTCATTATCTTTCATATACATTTTTTCTGCTTCTTCTACAGCTTGAGAATTAACGGAAAAATCATCTTTATGAATTATGTTACTTAAACGAATTTCGTCACAACATAATGATATATGATCAAGCCATGTTAAGAGTTCAGCAAAATTATCATGGTTTCCTTTCCAAACGTTAGTATTAACACGCATTTTTTGATTTTCAGTTGCATATTCTTTAAATACTTTTCTAATTTGTTTTAACTGTTCATATGATATAAATTCATCATCTTGATGATATGAAATGTTTATAAAATCTATTTCTGATTTTATTAAGTCAATTAAAAATTCATCATTAGTTAATTTAATACCATTGGTTGTAAATCCTACCCGGCGCAAACCACAATCAGTCTTCAAAAATTTCACAAGATCAATTAATCTTGGATAAAGAGTTGGTTCCCCACCAAGAATAACTGCCTCTTTAATTCCATATTTAACTGTTGCTTTTTTAATATTTTCTGTTGCTTTTTCATATGGTAGACTTAATGATCTATCAGTCAAAGAATTTATACAATATGGACAATTCTTTTGACAAGCATTTGTAGCAATCACTGATAAATAAAGATTATTTGAAACCATAGCATTTAAATCTTCATTTTTTTCATAAGTACACTCCCGTAGTACTTCTAAACTATTATTTTTTATTATCATTTTTATTACCTTCCTCACTTTTTATTAAAAATCTATTTTTCCAATCTTACTTTCTAACTGAAATAAGAAGTCATTTGATTCTATTATTTTTTCAATTATATTTAAATCATTGTAGAACAATCTATCATTTTCAACAAAACTAATTTTTTCTCTAATTTTTTGATAAATAAATGATGAACCCTTTCCTAAATTCTTTTTTTCCTGCATATCAATGGCTTGACAAGCACACATGATTTCAATGCTTAATACTCTACGCAAATTTTTCAATATTTCTAGGCATTTTCGAGTAGAAATGCTTCCCATACTAACATGATCTTCTTGATTTGCTGATGATGGTATACTATCAACACTTGCTGGATGAGATAAAACCTTGTTTTCAGAAACAAGAGATGCAGCAGAATACTGTAATATCATCAGTCCTGAATTATAACCACTATTATTTGCTAAAAACGCCGGTAAGCCACTTAAATTATGATTTACTAATCTTTCAATTCTCCTTTCAGCAATATTACATAATTCTGATAAAGCAACACATAAGAAATCAAAAGATATAGCTAAAGGCTGACCATGAAAATTCCCACCGGATATTATTTCGTCATCTTCATAAAATATTAATGGATTATCTGTTACAGCATTTATTTCTGTACTAATTGTATCTTTAACATAATTATAAGCATCTTTTGAAGCACCATGAACTTGTGGTATACATCTAATTGAATAAGCATCTTGGGCTTTCATAGATGGATCTTCTTTAACATATTCACTTCCATTTAGTAATAAATTCATGATTTTTGCTGTTTTTATTTGACCATCCTTATTTCTTAATTCATGTATTTTAGAATTATAATTATTAATTATTCCATTTAAAGCTTCAATTGTTAAAGAAGCACTACAATCAGCTATTTTTAGCATTTTGTATGAATCATATATTATCAAAGTACCAAGGGCAGTCATATAATGAGTACCATTAATAATGGATAAAGCATCTTTTGATTTAAGACAAACTGGTTTAATGTTTCGTATTTCAAAAAATTTTTTACTATCGAATATTTTATCTTTATATATAACACTACCATATCCAATTAGTGGCAATGCTGTATGAGCAAGCGGAACCAAATCCCCACTGGCACCAAGTGATCCTTTTTGAGGCACTACAGGGGTAATATTTTCGTTTAACATCATAATATAAAACAATACAACTTCTAAACTTGTCCCTGAATATCCTTTAGCTATACTATTAACAAGTAATATCATAGCTGCCCTTACGACTTCAATTGGATATCTATCGCCACTTCCACAAGAATGTGATAAAAGAATGTTTTGTTGATATTTGTCTTGTAATTTGTTATCAACTAGTGTATCGCAAAGATCTCCTAAGCCTGTATTAATTCCATAAAATAGATTTTCTGTTTGGTTTAAATTGTCTATGTATTCTCTACAATTATTAATTCTAGTAATTGCTTCAATAGATAATTCTACTTTATAATTATTTCTACTTACATTTATAATATCATCTATGGATAACTCTTTATTAATAATAACTTTCATATCATCACTCCTTCTTTTAACTCTTATTATTTTTTAACAAATTATTTTATATATTCTATTTTTATCATTTCGATAATATCTAAATATAAAAGAAACAACAAATTTCAAATTTGTTAATAACATTTTATTAATAACAAATAAATTTGTCAACTGTTTTTTTTAATTTTTTTTCAATTATTAAAAAAAAAACTAGATTTTTCTAATCTTTAATTAATTTAGCATTTGTTATTTTTCTATTTTATAATCTCATAAACAGTTTATTTATGATAGCTTTTTATACTATATCTTTTATATAAGATATTTAAAAAAAAACAAAATCTCGAAAATTTAAAGAATTTATCAATTTTAAAAAATTGTTACTCCTAAAACTATTACAAAATGGTTATTTCTATAGCAAGAATTATTTTTACTCAAACTCAAAAATAGTTTTTCTCACCTCAAGAAAATACAAGAATATGATAATGTAGGTGATTATTATGAATAATAAACATTCATTTCTTTGTAGATGTAATAACTGCAAACAAAAAAGAAGAAATAATATCTTCTTTCTATCAGGCATAATAGTTAATGCCATCATTATATTTTATCAATTATTAATTCTTCTTTTTATTACAACAAAATTTAATGTCTTTATTCTACTCTTTGAATTCATCTTCATTTGCTTCTTGATTTTTTTCATTTTCTTCTAAAAAAAGATTTGTCTTTTCAATATATTCTAATAAATAATAAATAGAAACAGTATTAGCATAAGTATTTTTAGAAAAATCTAATCTTTTAGGAATACAAATAAAAGTCTTTAATAAAAGCAATTCTTCTTCACGAAAAGGAATACTTTTTTGATAAATATCAAACAAAGAAATCATATCAAAAGATAATAATTCATTTCTATAAAAATTAACAAAATCAGTAATAATTAAGTCTTGGTAGCACTCACTAAAATCAATAAAACAAGAAGAATCAGAAGCAATAAAATTACATGTAGAAACATTATGAATACTATAACACTTTCTAAATTTTAAATTCTTTTTTTTATACCACAAATCAAAATAATATCTAGCTCTTTGAAGAATCTTATAAATAGAACTAATATGAAGTAAAAGATAATAGTAATCAAGTCTCGGAAAAGAAAAGCCCTCGATATAATCCTGTAAATCCAAATAGTATTTCATTTGATAATCAATATCTGCAATGACTTTTTGATAAAAATTATTATATTTATCTTCCAATATTTCTTCATCAAATACTGTTTTTAATTGTAAATCACTAATAGCTTTTATGAGTTCTTGCCCAAGAATATTAGAATCTTTCTCTACATTCATAGGATAAACATATAGTTGATAAGAATCAATATTTTCATTAATCCTTTTCAGATAAAAGGAATAATGAATCGTTTCAAAATAGGACAATAACTTCTTATTATCTTTTCCGTCTTTTAATAAATAAATTTTATTATCAGAAAAAAGAAGAAAATACCAATCATAATATTCAACTTTTTTTAAAGAAATAGAATATTTTTTACAAACCTCTTCAATATTAATCATTAGTAAATGGAATAATTAATTTAGTACCAATATTGATATTAGAAATATCATTATATTTTTCAAGTTCCTCTTTGCTAGTATGGTATTTCTCAATAATAGAATTAAGGGTCTCATTTTGTCGAACAATATAAACAACAAAAGTTCCATAACTGTCATCATCATCATCACTAAGATGAACAAACAAGGAATCATTAGTATTTTCACTATCTTCTTTAGAGACTCCATCTTCTAAAACAACATTCTCCGATATTTTATTTTCATCTACGATAACTTCTTTTTCTAAAGAAATTTTTTTCTGTTGTTCATCCACTTTTTCTATAGAAGGAATTTCTATTTCATTTAAAGCTTTTAAATCATCATCACATTCTCTATATTCTTCTTTTTCTAAATCATCTGAATGAATACTTTCTACTGTTTCTAATCCCTCAATAGAAATTTCAATATGACAAATCATAGAATCATCTTCTATTTTATAAGTAAAATCTGTAATTTCAATATTTGTAGTACCTAAATCGATATGTTCAGATAAAACAATCTCAACAGGAATTTTATAGTGAAACTCTTCTTCCAAACGAGAAGCTTCAGTTAATTTATATTTTCCATTTAGCAAAAATTCTCCACGAACATTACACTCATCTAGAAAATAAAGATTTTGCTCTAAAGAAATAGCACTAACTTCCCCTATCATAGTAGGAAACTTTATTTCTTTTTCAATTGATATATTTTTTTTCATAACTTTCCTCCTAAAAAAAGATATGAAAAAAAGAGAATAATTATTCTCTTAATCGTGATCACAGAATTTTTTTTATTCTTTGTTTTGGGCAATTAACTTTTTTGCTCATTTTCAGTATGTTGCAAATTAACATTACTCTCCTAGGAAAAGGAAAACACCTAAATTGTTTTAATTTATCTAGAACCATTTTTGAAACCTCGCCTTCAAAAAATTGCGGAACCATATATAACAAATAATTGATAGAAGATAAAAAATCATCATCTAATAAAATGAAATCCATTTGCTTAAACTTTAGTGCCGAGTAGACACTATAATCTGATTCCAAACAATTGAAAACTCTAATTTCATCATAAAAATTATAGCCATGAATCTTTAATTGCCAAGAAATGTATTGTTGTCTATGTGTATTGGGCTGTAGAGATGGATTATTTAAAAAAATAAGTATTTTATTAATTCTATCATTATTTTCTGGAGATCTATAATAAGAAACAATATTTTTTATCAACGCAGGTATTCTTTCATTTAATAATACAAAAGAAGGTTCATTTTCTATCAACAACTCAAAAGCTCTTAAATAATATGCAAAATCATCTTTATCTTGTAAAGGCATAGATTTAAGACCAGAACTTACTAATAAATGTTTACAATCAAGAATTTTTTCAAAATCACTTAAATCCAATGTTTACTTCACCTTCTTAAACAAAGCAACAAATATTTCACAATAATTTGAAACTAAAATAAAATGAATATCATCTTTCACTTCGCTTGGAATCTCATCCAAATCTTTTTCGTTTTCTTGAGGAATAAATATTGTTTTTACCCCTGCTCGATGAGCCCCAATTACTTTTTCTTTCAATCCACCTATTCCCAAGATTCTACCACGAAGCGTAATTTCACCTGTCATTGCAATACTTTTTTCTACCTTCTTATTGAGAAACAAACTAATTAAAGCTGTTGTAATTGTAACTCCAGCAGAAGGTCCATCTTTATTCACTGCACCTTCAGGAACATGAATATGAATATCATTTTCTTCAAAAACCTTTTGCGGTATACCAAAATTATCCATATTAGATTTCAAATAACTTAAAGCAATATGGCAAGATTCTTGCATGACATCTCCCAAAGAACCAGTAAGAATCAAATTTCCCTTACCTCTAAAGAAAGTCACTTCTATCGGCAAAATATCTCCACCAAAAAGAGTATAAGCCATTCCATTTACAACTCCAACTTCGTTATCATTTACATTTTCAGTATAATAATATTTCTTTTTTCCTAAAAACTCTTCAATCATTTGAGAATTAATATGATAAAAAACATAATCTTTATCTAATAAAATTCTTTTAACAATTTTGCGAAATAAAGCAGCAATAATTCTTTCTAATTCACGAACCCCTGCCTCTTTCGTATAATATCTAATTAAAGTAAGAATTTCTGTATCATCTATTCGCACTTGCAAATCTGTAAGACCATGTTCCTCCATAATTTTGGGAATCAAATGTTGTTTTGCAATATCCAATTTTTCATATTCTGTATAACTCGAAATATGAATAATTTCCAAACGATCATGAAGTTCATACGGTATTTGCTCCTCATAATTAGCAGTTGCAATAAACATAACTTTAGAAAGATCAAAATCTTCTTCAATATAATGATCAGAAAATTTATTATTTTGTTCTGGATCTAAAACTTCTAAAAGACTACTAGCAGGATCCCCTTTAATATCTTTTGTCATCTTATCGATTTCATCAATAATAAATACTGGATTAGCTGTACCAGCCTTACGAATTCCTTGAATAATACGGCCTGGATTAGCTCCAATATAAGTACGTCTATGCCCAACAATTTCAGCTTCATCATCGATTCCACCAACACTAATCTTAGCAACTTTACGATTTAAACTATTAGCAATACTAATAGCTAATGATGTTTTACCAACTCCAGGAGGACCAACTAAACATAAAATGGGACTACGCAAATTATTTGTATTTTGTTTCACTGCTAAATATTCTAAAATTCGATCTTTAACTTCTTCTAAAGAATAATGTGAAGAATCAAGTATTGATTTTACTTTCAACAAATCATTTGTATCTTTCGTATATTTATTCCAAGGAAGATTTATCATCCAATCTAAATATTCACGAATCATTCCAATCTCAGGAGAATTACTACTAAGATTATTGTAACGTTCTAGCTCTTTTTTAACTTTTTCTTTAATTTTAGAATTGCATTTTAATTTTGCTATTTTTTTAGAAAGACGTTCAACTTCACTATCTTTACTATTACTATCACCAAGCTCTTTTTGCATTAGTTTTATTTTTTCACGCAAAAAATATTCTTTCTGGGTATCATTAAGCTCTTGTTCCACTTCTGCTTCAATTTGTTGTTCTAATTGAACAAACTTTAAATCACGACTCATATCTTGAATTAAACTCTTAGCCCTAGAAACAGGATTAATCAAAGTGATATATTTTTTCTTTTCTTCATATCCTATTGGTAAGAAACTAACAATTAAATCACAAAGTTCACTTAAAGTATCTACACTATTTAATTGACTTAATATTGCATTCCCCATATATGGAACTTTATTAATATAATTTTTCAAAGCCTTCACAAGAATTTTAAAGTAGTCCTGACTATCTTCAGGCTCTTCAATAGTTATTTTTTTATAATTGGCATGAAAAAAGCTATCACTTTCTACAATAGAAGATATTTCTACCCTTTCTATACCCTCAATAATAACTCTAGTTTTCCCATTAGGAACACTAATTTTTAATTTTAATCTCCCTAAAATTCCATATTTTGGAAACGAAGTAACATCAATATTTTCTTTTTCAATAGGATTTACAATCAACATCAAGTTATTTTCAATAGAATCCATAATATCGATAATCTGCTTATCATAAAAATTATCATACTCAATTCGAACTTCATTATTTGGGAGTATAATCATATCATTAATAATTAAAACTAATAACTTTTCATCAACATCCACCGGATAGTTCACCCCCAAATTTTTAACACTGAATCTTATTATAAATAAATTTATCTTTTTTTCAATTAAAAATAAAAATTTTTATACAATTAACATTATGCATAATCTTTTTTTATATCAATTTCCAAAAAAAGACTACTCTCAAAAAGTAATCTTACTATTTCTACTTGTTATATTCTTTTAATAAATCAATAACTCGTCTCATTTTTAAATCATATTGGATTAAATCAATTCCACCAAAGTCTTCTAAAAACTCATCTTTCTTCATTTGATACTTTTCAGCTAGTTTTTCAGCCTCTTTATTAGCTTCTTCCAAAGTCACTTCTAATTTTTCAATATCCATAACTTCTTCTAACATTAAACGATATAAAACGTTGTTATAAGCTTCCTTCTCCATTTGAGATTTTAAATCCTTTTCGGTAGAATTAGTAAATTTATAATATAAATCTAATGAAATACCTTGTCCCTTCATCTGCTGCTCAAATCGATTCATTAAATGCTCTATTTCTTCATCTACCATTTCTTGCGGAATATCAACTTCTACATTTTTAGCAACATTTTCTAACAAAGTATCAACATATCTATTTTCAGCTTCCATTTCCTTTTGAGCTTGAATAGATTTTTTGATCTCATCTTTTAACTTTTCTTCAGAATCAATTCCGTCCATTCCTAAATCTTCAAAAAAATCTTCATCCAATTCACGAGTTTTCTTTTCTTTTATTTCATGTACTTTTACTTTAAATACAACATCTGCTCCAGCTAACTCTTCTACTCCATAATCTTTTGGAAAAGTCAAATTCAACTCTTTTTCTTCTCCCTCTTTCATTCCTATCATTTGTTCCTCAAAACCAGGAATAAAATGATGAGAACCAATTTCTAGAGAATAGTTTTCACCTTTTCCACCTTCAAAAGCAACACCATCTTTGTAGCCATCAAAATCAATAATAGCAACATCACCATCAGCTATAGTACCATTTTCCTTAATAACTAACTCTGTATATTTTTCAAGAAGATGTCCCATTTCATGATTAACTTCTTCATCTGTTACCTTTACCTTCTCAGGCTTAATATTTAATCCTTTATATTTCTTAATAGTAATTTCTGGCTTTGTAATAATCTTAAAAGTAAATTCAACACCATTATCATCAATACCTTTAATATTAACACTTGGTTGAACTACAGGTTTAAGATTAGAATTATCCATTGCTTTATGATATGCTTTATCAATTACTAAATTAGCAGCATCTAAATATAATGATTCTTTACCAAATCTTTTCTCATATATATTTCTTGGAACTTTTCCTTTACGAAAACCATCTACTTTTGCTGTTTTTTGTTTTTTTAGAAAAACTTGATCACAAGCCTTTTTCCAATCTTCACCTTCAATTTTTACAGATATTTCATGAATATTTTTTGTCTCTTTTTTTGCCATACTTATCCCTCCAATGACATATATTATACATTATATTTAATAATGTTACAATAACAAAAGATATTTTCTATTAATTTAAAAAAATAGTAAACATTGTATATTTATCACAAATGATAAATTTCTTTATTACACAGAAAACTAACCATTTAAAGAAAACATAAAAAATATAATAAAACATCAAAATAATTTTTGATGTCTTAAAAAATAACAAATTATTCCAAAGTAATCTTTTTTAAACCATAACCGCCAACACTATCTTTTTTAAAAGTAAAAGTAGTAACAGGAAGTTGATCTTTAAACTTTTGATAAGCTACATCAAAATCTTCTTGGTCATATTCACCATCTGTATCATAAAGACCTTTTGAAGGATTTAGATTAGCTTCTTTATAAAAGTTCATAATGGGACCACAAGTACTTCCGCAATAATTACCATATAATACTTTTCCTTGTATTTCCATAGTATTATTGTCATCATCACGGAAACCTTTTAGAAAATAAAACTTTGATTGAAAAGAACCTTCTCCTCCATGACCATGCAAAACATCAGCTGCAAAAGAATACTGATTATCATTAAATCTGTACAAAACACCATCCCCAACAGGGCAAGGAATATCTTCATCTGTATAAGAAACATCTGCTCCATAAACATATTGAACCATATTTTTCATTAAGTCTTTTGAAAAAGAATCTCGATAAGTAATTACCTTCTTCACATTACCAATAGAAAATGAGGTCCATAAAATATTCTTGTTAGAAAAACTAGAAATTTCCAATGGATACTGATTACCATAATGATTATTAAAATATTCAATAATAGCACCATAGTTAGAAATATCTTCTTCACTCATTTCAACTATTGGATTCTTTTCAGTATCACTTTCTGTTTTTGCTGTAGTTTCCCTCTGAGACTTTTTATCATAAGATAGTACATCATCTTTAATTAACAGCATAACACCTCCAGCAATTCCCAACCCCAAAAGAACACCGAATATCAAAACTAGTAAGAAAGATACATGACTAGGATGGTCGCTAGAACATTTTTCTTTTTTACACGAAACATCTTTTATCTCACCATTTCCTTCTGATAATTGTTCAATATTCTGATTCTTTACCTCTTTTTCATTTTGTTCCATAAATCCTCCTTATATCATTAAAACAATTATAACACAAAAAGTAAAAAGGCTAGCCTTTTTTT
>AUXO015240588.1_pt1 | contig 10422 bp, 11 predicted proteins | sample 768731 | NCBI WGS metagenome assembly AUXO01 (sample SAMN02715735, study PRJNA202380) | gut metagenome | biome: sheep rumen | host: Ovis aries | place: New Zealand: Palmerston North | reverse complement strand
CCAGAAAAATTATAGACTTTCCCAGAAAAAAAAAATTTTTTTATATAATATACTATACCATTTTAATTTAATTTTACTTTATCATTTTTCAAGTATTTTTTAGTAAAATAAGCACTACCTTTATATACTCAGTAAGTATAATTGTAATATAGAACTTGTAGGTACAAATACAAAATAGTATTTGTACTTACAATTAGGCACTAAAAGAAAAAAATTTAAGTGTCTATAGGCGGGTCTCTTCTAGTATTAGCAGGTAACTCTTAAAAGTTGTGAGTATGACTGACACCCTGAAAACAACTTTTAAAAAGTGCCTACAATGATAGAAAAAAGTGACACAACATTTTTTTGATTAAACGGAGCTTAATACTCCTTGTTACAGCTTTTAAGCTGCTTTGTACTGATAACTACCAGTAAAACACCAGTAAAATACATTTATTTTTTTATCGTTTTTTTTTCTAAGATCAGCGGGTGCAGTACATCCAGGATTAACCAGTTTAAAACCGTGTAACAACGAAAAAATAAAATAACACTTAAGGAGTTTTTAACAATGGAAATAACACCACAACAATTAAATAAATTTATTGACACTCTAGACTTTAATAACATAATTCAATTACATAATAATTTATGCCTTGCTTTTGATGTATATGACAGAATAATTTATGATACCGACCCCGACAGTTTATATGAACTGTGGGGGGCTGAAGTAGCTAAATTTATTATGCACTACATCCCAGAAAGCTGCAAGGATTATTATATAATAGATGTTTACGAGCATATTATATTTTATGATGCAATGACTATTGTTGAAGTAATGAACCATGATTATTTTTGTGAGTTAATCATAAAAAATGATAAATCTCAAGTATTAGATGTTTTAAACGAGTGTAATTTATTAGATGACTTTTTAGAAGTTATAGGGGGTGTTTATGATGACTAATCATAAACCTTCAGAGTATAACCAGTTATATTTATCTGTAGAACTTATTTTTAGAAATACTAAAGAATATATTAAAAATGGTTATTATGATATTAAGTATTTTAGTACTAAAAGATTATTAGAGTGCTGTTATATGGTATTCCATGACAAAAAAACTAATTTTAATCATAGTAATTTATTTAATATAGATGCCAGTACTTGGGATGTTATGGATTATATAATTGATTTGTATAATTCAAATAAAAAAACATATGAATTATTTAATTATTACTTCGATAAAATAAGGCGTTCTGATTGTGGGTTTTACCCGTTTTATGATTTTAGTACTAGGATCAAATACCACCAAGAATTAAAAGCAGTTAAAACAAGTGAACTAGTTTATCAATTAATAGTTGAAGCAATGGAATATTATAATAATTATGAAATGTATTATTTAGATTACATAGAGTTAAATTATAAAAATATTCCTTATCTCACAAATATCGATTATAATGACTTTCTAGACTGTAATAACTATTTTTACTGTTTACATGATGTTTTAACAGAAAATATAGAAATTAATCTTAGGTATTTAGATATAAAGGTATTTCTTAAAAAAGAGCATCCTAATTTAAACTCTAGACTTGAGTATATAGAATATACTATACCTGACGATTTTAGAGAAGAATTTATTAATGATTTAATGTTATCTGAAAGTGATTTAATAAAAAATGAAATAATATATTAGGAGTGTTTAAAATGGATGTAATTGAAGAAGAACTATATAACTGGTTTAACAGAAAAAACCCAGCTGCACCACTTGAAAATATAAACGAGTATTTAGAAGCATATAATCTATTAGTTGAGTACAATTTAATAAAACATAGGGTTTTAAGTACTTTTTATGATTTTTTAAATGATGTGGATGACTTTATTTATACTTTTCATCCTTCCAATATGTTAATAGGATACTATTTACTTAGAAATCTAGTGATAAATGATAATACCGAGTTAAACGCTGTTATAGATTTATGTTATGACTACTCAATATTTGATATTATGGAATACCAAGAAATAGAAGGTATTTTATATTCTGATATCCCAGAAATTAAAGAATTAATTCAATTATTATTAAAATATGTCATTAAACCTTATTTTGATAATATGAATACTGATAAAGAGGAGTATTTTTTAAAATATTGTGATGCAGCAGATATTAAAGACTGTGTTAAAGAGAATAAACTGGAAGTGTGAAAAATGTATAATCTATTATATATTATCTATACTATACCAGTTTTATTATTTTTATTTACACTTAATTTTAACTATAAACAACTAAAAAAGAACTTAAAAGAATATTTAACAATAAGGAGTGCTTAAAAATGAAAAAAATAGATACAATATTATACTACAACTTAGTTTTAAACCAGATCATGCTTTTATTATGCCTGGTCGGGTTGTTATACTGGATACTAGTTTAAAAAAAGGTGGTTTAATTGATCCTAACACCACATGAAATAAAAACAATAGAGCAGTTATACTGTTATATGGTAGCAGTATATAACAATAATCCCAAAAAATACCAATACATCCAAGAAATAACAGAAAATAACAAAAAAATACAAAATAAACAACTAAAATTAGATATCCAGATAATAACACGCTTATTAACAAAAAACCTAGAAAGGGGGTGCATAAAATGAACCCCTTAATAAAATTAATCAACTTGAATACTAGTATAGTATTAATCATGTTACACCAGAACCTATTAACCTTCCTATACTTTATTGGTAGCATCTTATACATATTTCTATAAGATGTTACCATTTTTTTTTATTTACATCCTATAAATAAAAAATTACTAATTGAAATATATTATAAACACCACTATATATAAACCTACCTAAAAACAGAAACACACACACAGCTATTAAAAACACAAAAAACCCACAAATAACGCTCTATTGCTTAAATTGAATTTTTTAAAAATTTTTTGGTGTTTTTTGGTCTGGTATATATTATTTTAGAAGTATTTAATATATATTATGGTCTGTTTTTTTTTGTGTATTTTTTTTTAGTTCGTTATATTATGGTATAACGAAGTATTTTTATAGTGGGTGTGGGTGGTGTAGGATCATATAATATGTTTAATGTTATTTGTGTTTTATTATTATGGTACTTTCTACCTTAAGGTTTATAATTATTTATTAGTATTATGTTTATTTAATACATCTATGATTTTTTAATTTTTTATTGTTATTTCATGTATATTAAGTAGTATATTTTTAGCAGTTTTTTATATTTATATAATAGTGATAATAACTGTGTGATGTGGTGGGGGTGGTGGTGGTGTACCAGGTGCAGCAATAACAATTAATAGAAATATAATTATACCTACTGGAATAGTACACCACACAGCACCACACACAAATATTATACTACTACTGAATATCTGAAATAATAAACCTACAAAAAAAGTATAATATGTTATGTCATGTTATAATGTAAGTACATAAATAGTGTATATAAAGATATAAAATATTTTTCATGATGCAGCACCACCACAGAAAAAAATATTTCTGAAAAAATAGGCACTTTGAAAAAATAGGGGGTGCTGTTTTAGTACCTGATCTTATAACATTAATCATATATTTTTTTCAAGTCCTGAAAAAAAAACACTTCAAAAAATCCACATCATAATATATAATATTCTCAGATAAAACACCACCACAGAAAAAAATATTTCTGAAAAAATTTTATGATTAGAAGTCCACATCCTGGAGGGTGTAGGATCAACGCCGACCACCACCCCCTTTATTTTCACGGAAAAAAGAAGGGAAAACTGGGGCAGTCAGAGGAGTTTTTTGTGTGTGTGGTGTTTTTTTGGGGTGTTTTTTGTAATGGAGGGGTTTGTGTTGTTAAGGAAAAATTATTCTGCATTGTTAAATGATCCTGTTAGTTGGAAGTCTAGTGTGAATAGGATTATTCGTGATTTAGATGATAGGTTGAAGATTATTGAAAGTAGTTCTGTTGTTAGTGATGATACGGGTAATGGCTCTGATGGTGGCTCTGTTGATGGTGATGGTTTAGATGATGGTTCTGGTGATGGAGAGGATAGTTTAGTTATTCCTGAATATTTAGACCCGCTTGTAGAGGCATTACGGAGTACATGGTATAATCCAACTGATGCGGTGATTGGTGAAAGGTTTGTGCATGGTTTTAATGGTGAAGTGAACGCGGATATTAGTTCTATTTGGGAGGATGCTACTGCGAATGTGAGTAGTATTTGTTTATATGATATGTTGGATGGTGTAAAATATGATTTGCCATTTTTTGTGATTTCATCCGAAAGTGTGCAACAAGTATATGGGGTAAGTCCGCCATCATCAAAAAGTTCATTATCTGAAGCATTAAGCACGGATTTCATTAAGTTTGCATCTAGGGTAAGTACGGTTGATGGTCAAAATAATGTGAACATAGTGTTACAAGTAAATCATTCCGATAGTACACAGGAAGAATATTTGTTATTTTAGGAATTGGGGAATGATAATGTATGTTAAGTAAGAATTATTTTACTATTTTGAAAGATCCTGCGAGTTGGAAGGTAGGGGTAAATAAAATTATTCGTGATATTGATGTTAGGTTGAAAAATCTTGAGAGTGGTGCTGGTAATGGTGTTGTGGAGCATTCTCATGATGAGTATGCTACTAAGGTTGAGTTAAATTCTACTAATTCAATGGTTAGTGAGATAAATGATAATTATGTGTCTCATAATCAGTTGGATGATACGCTTGAGGCTTTTGCGAGTGTTGAGCATACGCATGATGATTATTTGACTTATGATGACACTATTTCTAATTCAGAAAAAGTAGGTAATAAATCTTATACTCAGTTGAAATCTGAGTTTGCATCAAAAAATCATGAACATCAACATATGTGTTATGTTAAACCATTTGTTGTTAATAATGGGGAAAGTGTTGTTTATTTACCCGTTTTTACTGATGAACAGAGTATGTTCGTTCTTGATATAGATGGTGAAGGTTTTAGCATCACTACTGATTTTGAGGATGATAATACTGTGGTTACGATTGATGGTGGAACTGATAGTAATACGTATTATCTGTTTTATTGGAGTCCACAGGCTTAAACATTAATTGTTTTTATTCTCTATCTCTTTTTTGTGGTATGATGGTGTTTAGTAGGAGGATTTTGTGTATGGGTAAGTATGATATGCGTGTTGTTAAGATGAAGTTAAAGGATTGTATTCGACCTGATTATAATCCTCGAAAGATTACGGATAATGAGTTTCAGCAGTTAAAGCATAGTATTAAGACTTTTGGTTATAATGACCCTATTATTGTTAATCAACGGAATAATCATATAGTGGCTGGTAATCAGAGGCATAGGGCTTTAACTGAGTTGAATCGTGAGAATCATGGTAAGTATACTATTATTGATGTTGTGCTTGTTGATTTAGCCCCTGCTGATGAGAAAGCGTTTAATATTGGTCATAATGAGATTGGTGGTTCTTTTGATGGGGAAAAGTTAGAGGAATTGTTGAAAGAGTTAGATGATGTGGATTATGATATTACATTGACTGGTTTTGAGGATATTGTTGATGTTGATATGGATGAGTTTTTGGATGATGAAGCTGATGATGATCCTCAGGGGCAGTTGGTGATGAATGGTGATGTTGAGTATGTGCTTACTGTGAAGTGTGCTGATAGTAGTCAGCAGGATTTCTTGTTTAGGGAGTTGCGTGAGAAGGGTTATCGTGTGAAGGCTACTCAGTACTGAATGTTATACCATTTTATTTTTTTTGTGGGGGGTTTCTGTGGTGTGGTGTTGTAACTCGACTATGTTATTCATTCCCTCCTTTTTTTTAATCGTTGTTTTGTAGGAAGAAGTGAATACTATCATAGTTGGGTGAGGGAAGTTCTTATACATTCCGTGAAATGGTATGATGCTCTTATAAATCCTCTAAAGATGTGAATAGATACATAACAAGTGAAAAACTGTTCCAATGTTAGTTTTTAGTCATATGGTTTTATCCTCCGTTTTATGCTGCTATTAAGTTGTATCCATCGCTTGTTATGTATGTTATTTCATCGTGTAATAGATTGATTTATGTTAAAACATATTTTTATTCTCCTATTTTGTTTATTTTTTTCTTTTATTATTTTTTTTTAGGAGTATGAACTATTGAAGTGTGTTTAATGCTCGGTTCAGTATTGTAAAAACACTTCAAAATTGAAAAACAAGCACATGATACATATGCAAATATTGAATAAGATTGAAACAAAAACAACACTCATTTTAATCAATTCTTTTTACAAATATTGAGGTGATAATTTTGAAAAATAGTACACAAATCGAGGCTTTTAACAAGTATTTTGAATATGTCACAACTGGTGATAAACCTCGAAGGGCTATACAAAAAATCAAAGATGAGTACGGTGTAAGTGAAAAAACCGTTTACAACTGGCGTAACGATTACCAATGGGATAAAAGAGCAACTGAAAGAAGCATAAAACTTAACTCTGAACTTGCAAAGGATATTCAAAATCAAGCAAATAAAGCAGTTAAAGATTATAAGAAACCTTTCATAAGCATATTAAACCGATTGATAAAAGAATGTATTCATAACAAAAGTGTTGAAATCAAAACCCCTAAAGAATTAGTAGTTGTTATGGAAACTGTTATAAAACTACAGAAAGAGTTAGAACTCACTAATGTGAACATTATTAGTAGTGAATACAGCAGAGAAAAACATGTTAAAGAAATCAATAGTTTACTTAAAGAGTTACAAACTGAGACTGTAAGTGCTTCTTCAGATAATAAAACAGAAGAAAGTGATACCCTTGAAAGTGGATTACAAAACACTACGAATATCATCGTGGGATAAGCAGTTATACAGTCTTACAGTCCTGGATAATCCTTACATTGATATAAAACCATACCCCAAACAGGCTGCCGCAATAATGTACAACTATAAGTTTAAACTCTTAGGGGGTAATGCTTTTAGTGGAAAATCACTTATTGGTAGTGTGATTGCAAGTCAATGGCTCATGTACCCCCATTATCGCTGTCTTATCTTGCGTAATACTGATGATGATGTAACTGCAACTGGTGGTATTGTTGATTATCTTAAAAAGTTTTTACTTGATGAAGAACGATTAGGTGACCTTGTATGTGACCTAAAAGAAAATAAAAAAGAATTTATTGCCCCGAGCGGGGCAAAAATAATGTACAACAGCCTAAACACTTCCAAAAGAAAAGAAAAAATCAATGGAAGAAGTTATCATCAGATACTATGGGATGAAGCTGCAACAAATAAACGTGAAAACCTTTCATATGTTGTAAGAAGTCTTAGGGAAACCACTCCTCCTGAGGATGGTGTAAGGATTCCTCAAAGATTATATTTCATCAGTAACCCTTCAATAAATAGTGGTAGTGAGTTTCTTCGTGAAAACTTTGTTGATCCTAATGGGAAATATCCTTACTTTGAACTTACTTTCAGGGATAATCTTGCAATTGACCCTGATGATTATGCTCAAACTTTAGAGATGTTAGACCCTATTGACAAGGCAAGTCAATTATATGGTGACTGGTATTTTGTGCCTGATAATGGTCTTATTCTTAGTGGTGATGAGTTCAGAGGACAGTTAAGACCATTGGATTGGTTAAACGATATTGAGAAACGCCGACCTGACTTTAATGTGGTGGGAGTGGATCTTGCAAGTACTGGTGAAGATAAAACTGCACTTTGTAGTATCACTCATTATACTGATGGTACAGCGGCAATTGTTGATTCTCTTCAGATACCTCATAGTAATACGGAAGAGCCTATAAGACAGTTTCTTGAGAAACAACAGGCACTTTATGGTACTAATATAATAGTGTTTGAAAAAGAAACTGGTGCAAGTCCTGAATATGCTAAAAAATATTGGAGTGACATATTATCTGATTTGCTTACTGAGGGTAACACAAATCTTACTTTCTACCATCCTACAGATAGTAAGTTTGATAGAAGTAGACCCCTTGCTCAATGTATAAGAAGAAAATTATTATATATTAATGATGAACTTCCTGATAAGAGAGATTTGTTAAATCAGTACATGTATGTACACCCTGATAAAGACCAAATGGAAAAATATCCCTCTCCTGATATGTTAGATGCAAGTACATTAACATTCAATCATTGGAACATGTACTTTAACATTGGTAGTGGCAAGATCAGGTCATCATACAAATACGGAGTTATATAATGAATAATCGAGAACCTATCCAATTAAACAACAAGGTTACCACAGGGGTAGATGTTGTAAAAAAATCCTTTGATGGTGCATTCAAACCATTAACATATAAACATAGAAATGTTTTAACTGGACACATCTATCCAATGGTAAATGTTGATGATTGTAGAATGATAACAAGAAATTATCCAATTCTTGCAGCAATTATCAGGATACTTGCGAATGATATTGTACTTAATGAGTTCAATTTCTATTTGCATACTGAATGTGATAATTTCTATGAGTTGGATCAGTTTTGGATAAATAATAAACTTGAACTGATGAAATGTGTTAAACAATATCTTGCATATGGGTTTGGTGCATGTGAGGTGTTAATGGATAACAATACCTTGGAACACCCTGCAAAACTTAAGCAAATTGATTGCAGATACCTTTCAATAGCAGTACGTAAGTTTAATGGAAAAGTATACCATTATGCAGAGTACCGTAAACCAAATGATGTAATAAAATTGTTTAGGATTACTAGGGAAGATTATGAGGATTTATCCCCCCTTGATGATAAAAGTGTAGGTTATGTGATATGGTTAGGTGGGGATACAGAAAATGAGTTCTTTAGTGAACCAGTTTGGACTGCCGCTTACCTCGATATAACCACGGCTCTAAAGAAAAAAGAGTTAGATTACAATGTATTATCAGAGGGTAATCTTCCGAAAGGTATACTGTTTATTAAAAGTCCACCTAGCCTTAACCATGAGGGTGAAGAAGATAATTATAATGCACTTAAAAGACATTTCAAAGATGCACGTGGTGGTGTAGCAATAAGTTATGTTGAAACACCAGTAAATGATATACCTATGAGTACAGAGTATATCAAATTACAAGAAGATAACTACGAGTATCTTAATCAACTTATTCTTAGCACAGATGACCTTCTTTTCTGTTTATTCGGTGTACCAAAAATACGATTAATGGTATACAATGGTAAAAACCGTAACGATGATGAAGATACTGCAAGTGCATATGAAATTTATACAAGAGATTTAAACAACTATCAACTTCCACTAGAACAGGAAATAGACATTTTTAATCAAGATTTCTTTAATGTAACAACAACCTGTGATATTGTTACACCAGTATTTGCTGAAACTGCACAAATCAAAGTTCAAACAATTATCGATTTGTATAGTGTTGGTTTAATAACACTTAAAGAAGCAATAAGTATGGTAACACCACTTTATCCTAATACTGATTGGAGTGATGTCGATTTCAATGATCCTGAACTTAAACAAAGGTTCTATCATGGAATGTTATTCAGTATTCCTGGTGTGGACACAGGAATGGAAGGTTTAATGTATGAAAATATGAGAGGGGGTATGACCAATACAACTCAATTCCACCCAGATGCAACGCCTGAAGAGTTACATCTTCCTCCAAGAAGCCTATTCGGAAGATAATAATGATTTAGCAAACGAATGGGATTTATTTTTATATGAAAGTATGGTAGAACATACTTTTAAACCTGATCATAAACCATTACTAATTTTTCTTCTATCAATGATGGATTCACATATTTTAACAGAAGTTGCAGATGATGTTTCACAGGAAGATGTGGCAAAACTAGGTAAAACTACAGAAAGTTTTTATGTTAATGGATTGCCACGAAATGAAACTATCCAACAAATATTATATAATCATTATTTTCACGATATTGCTCGACCATGGTATAATGTGAATTACCATGACCCTTATATTCCCCTAGATTTTGAAACAAGAGCAGTTATTGAAAATGGTGCAAAACTTCATGCTCTTAATGAGTCGGTTATTGCTTATGATTATTTTAATAAGTGTAAGGAATATGTGGCTGACCAAAATATTCGTATTGATGGAAAAGAGTATGTGAAAGAAGTTGCTAAAAACCCTGTTCAAAGAAGAATTACCCCTATATCAAATACAATAAAAAGTGGTAATTTGCAAGGGGATAATAAGAAACCACACATTGATTTAGATTTACATGTTAAAGACTCCTTTGTATACTTACATAACTTATCAGAGTTTGAAGCAAAGGTATATGCAAACAGTAGGTCTAACATTTTGGGTCATGATGAACCTTACTCGCATAAAACATGGATTTGGAGTCGAAAACAAAGAACCCGACACTCATTTATGGAGGGGCAAACCGTACGCATCAATGAACCTTTTCAAGTAGTAAACGAACGAACTGGCGAGATGAGTAATCTCATGTTCCCT
>AUXO010610190.1_pt1 | contig 10424 bp, 2 predicted proteins | sample 768731 | NCBI WGS metagenome assembly AUXO01 (sample SAMN02715735, study PRJNA202380) | gut metagenome | biome: sheep rumen | host: Ovis aries | place: New Zealand: Palmerston North | reverse complement strand
GCTCAATCAATTGGTGAACCTGGAACACAGCTTACAATGAGAACAATTCACTCTGGTGGTGTTGCTGGTGTTGCCGATATTACTCAAGGTCTTCCTAGAGTTGAAGAATTATTCGAAGCTAGAAAACCAAAAGGATTAGCAATAGTTTCTGAAATTGATGGTAAAGTAAAAATAAAAGAAACAAAGAAAAAGAAAGAAGTTGTTGTTACTTCTAATGATGATTCTAGAACATATACAATACCATTTGGTTCAAAAATGAAAGTTAAAAATGGTGATGTTGTAGAAGCAGGGCAAGCCTTAATTGAAGGTTCAATAAATCCAAATGATATCCTTGAAATCAAAGGAGCCGAAGGAGTTTATGAATATTTAATTTCTGAAGTTCAAAAAGTATATAGAAACCAAGGTGTTGATATTAACGATAAACACATCGAAGTTATTGGTAGACAAATGCTTAAGAAAGTTAAAGTTGGAGATAATGGAGAGACAGATTTAGCACCAGGTTCATTAGTAGATATATATGACTTTGAAGAGGCAAATAAAAAAGCTAAAGAAGAGAAAAAGAAACAAGCAGATGGAAAACGTGTATTACTTGGTATTACAAAGGCATCTCTTGCAACTGACAGCTTCTTATCAGCTGCTTCATTCCAAGAAACAACAAGAGTACTTACAGATGCAGCAATTAAAGGTAAAACAGATGATTTACTTGGACTTAAAGAAAATGTTATTATTGGTAAACTTATTCCAGCTGGTACTGGTATGCAAGTATATCAAGATACAAAAATTGATTCTGAAGAAGAATTAGAACAAGTAGCAGATCCTGTTACAGAATAAAATAAAAAACACCACAAAGCTAAATGTGGTGTTTTTTTATTTTTGTCTGCATTTCAATTATAATTTCAAGTGAATAAACCGAATTTTTACAAATTTTTTTAATATCTTTATAGTTTAATTTATTTATATGAAAAAATCCCCCTGTAACCAAAATGTAAATAAAAAATAATACTAATGCAAAAAATACCTAAAAAGAGCTTCCCTAGTAGCATAAGACACGATTTTTAAAACGACTTTCTTCTTATATTGATTTTATATATATAAGTAATTAAAATTATATATAGATTAATAAAGCATATATAAATTTAGAATATATATTAGCGAAAAGGAGAAGTTCCAATGAAAAATCCAAAAGAGGCAAAAAAATTAAGAGCAAAATTAAATCCAAATTTAGCTCACAAAAAAATTGAAAATTTAGGGCAAAAAAACGAAAAAGGTAGTGTAACTTTATTCGTTTTAATTGCGTTGATCTTTTTTATAATTATAGGTCTAGCAATTTTTATGACAACAATGAATCAAAGTAGTTCACAACAAAAAGCAGTAGATAAAATTGCAAATGATTATAAAAATGTTAGTGAAAATGAACTTGATAAATTGTATGATGATGAATTAAATAAAGAAACAGGAAGTATGATTTTAATTGTTAAAGATCAACAAGGAAAGCTTTACAAAAGTGGATCATGGATAAATGGAACTCAAGCAGATAGATTGCCTCTAACTGTGGATGTACAATGGCCAGACAAAATAGAAGATTTAAATAAACAAGTGGAACTAGAATATGGAAAAAGTATTGGTAATACAGAATCTCCTTCAACACAATTGCAAATATTTGAAAATAAAATATTGAAAGATGGAAATGAAGTTGTAAAAGTAAATATAGGTGGTACAGATGTTGAATCTGATCCTAATGATCCAAGTGAAATAATAAATGGAAAACCTGTGTTAAATGTAACGAATAAAGATTTTACTGCAATGATAAGAGCTACTGCTACATATTTAAAGCCAGGAGAAACAGAGCCAACTTCTACAAGCAGATTTGTAAATATTAATATAGATAGAATAGCACCAGAAGTTACAATCACACAAGATAAAAGCTATTATGATAGTGAAAATGAAGATAATGTAAAAGTTTCATTTGGTATAGAGGATGATATAAGTGGAATTAGTAAAGTAGAATATGGATGGACTAATGCCGAAAATGGTGAACCTGAATTATGGACTGAAGTCTATAATAAAAATAATGATAATAATGTAAAATATAGTTTAACTCCAAATGCTGAAAATGCAAATGATCCACTTACATTTATAGGATTACCAAAAAAATTCCTAAAAGTCAAAGTATCAGACATTGCAGGAAATGAACATATTGAAACAAAAGAATTAAATGTAAGAATGATAGTTGCAAAGGTTATAGTTGGTGGAGAAGAAATAGGACAATATTACAAAATCCAAGATGCGATAGATGTATGCCCAAAAGATGGAACAAAAGCAATTATTGAACTTATAAAATGTGATGACTATGAACATAAAGATAATGAAGATTTCATAATTGAAGAAGCAGTTGATACATATGCAAATCAAAATATAGTATTAAATTTAGCAGGACACACTATAACTAATAAAAATGCTGAAAAGCCAACAATTAATAATAATGGAACACTTCAAATAGTTCATTTTATAAGCAATAAAACTGGTGAAGAAGCTAATGCTGAGCTTGAATTAGAACAATATAGTTCTAGAATAACAAGCTTAAATTCTAATGCAATAGTAAATAATGCTGACTCTACTTTAACTATAGGGGATGATGATGATATAGTTTTAAGTGGACCAACTGTTTCAAATTTTATAATTCAAGGAAATGAGATTGGTATAAAGAATTTAGGAACATTTAAATATTTTGATGGTAATGTAACAGCGACAAAAGCAATAGAAAATAATGAAACAGAGATTGCGAAACCATTAGATTATAGCATTGTAACAACAAGAGCAGGAGGTAAAGAAACTGCATATTTAGGAATTCTTTCAAATTATGCTGCAAGAATTGGAGGAATATATTATTCAACATTACAAGATGCTGTAGATGATGCTGTAGAAGATGATGTAATTGTTTTAGTTTCTCCAAATGTAGTAGCAGGAACAGTAAATGTTATTGAAACTAAAGATATAACAATAGATTTGGATGGATTTAATATTTCTGATAATTTAAGTTCAGGATATTTAATTAATAATAAAGGAAAATTAAAAATAACATCATCTAAAAATGAGAATTTTGGCGAAATAAGAAGTGCAAATGTAGAACTTGTATTCAATGATACAGATGCTGAACTAACTATTGAAAAAATATCTCTTATTTTGGATAAACAAGGAACAAAAGATGTATATAAAAATGCTATTTATAATAAATCTATTTTAAATATTGGAGAAGGTGCAAACGTAAGAGGAAATAAATTATATAACAAAGGAATATATAATACTGGTACTCTTAACAATTCTGGAACAATATATGGATATGATCTTAGTGTTCATAATTTTGGAACATTTAATAATAGAGGTACAACATCAAATCAAATGCAAAATGAGAATGATGCTACAACAAACAATTGGAATATTATAGGCGGTTCTAATATGAATGGTGGAACTTTAAATGTCTATGATGGAAAAGTTGAAAAAAGTGGTAGTTGGGCAATTAATATTTCTAAAAGTGCAAATATTAAATTAACTGGTGGCGAAATATTTGGTATATGCAATTATGCACGTGGAGACGAAGCGTTAATTAACATAGAAGTAAATGGTGGTGTTTTACGAAGAACTCATTCATATGGTATTAGTGCAGCTTTTTATGATAATTATGGAGCAAATGAAACGAATATTTCAGTTATAAATAGTATAGTAGATCAATATATAGAAGTTAGAGGGAATGCTGGATATATAACGATTCAAGGAGAAGATAGTAGTGTAAATGGAGTTCATTTATATTCAAATATAGGAGATTTGAATATAGAAAGTGGAACGGTTTATATACCTAAAGTAATCAATAACTGTAATCTTTTATTAGGCAAAAATGATGGGACAATAAGTTCTACATACCCTCTTATATTAAATGGGGTTGAATTTTCTGGTAATTCATTTAAATTTTATGATGGAAAAATTGTAGCATCTAGTTCTTATTCTGAAGCGATAATTGGTGAGTTTACTGAAATTGCACCAGATTCTGAATTAATATATGGTAAAGAAAATAATAAAGAAACCATAACATTACAACCTTATCAAGGGCCAATTGCTAAAATAGATAAAGATAACCCAGCACCGGGTGATCCAGAATATGATACATATGATACTTTACAATCAGCAATTAATGCATATAATGGGGAAACAAGTGGAATTGTATTTTTAAGAGATTGCGTGTTGGTTGAAAATGGTTCAGTTCCAACAAATAAAGAAGTTAAAATAGATTTAAATGGAAAAAATATAACTGTTTTAAAAGAAGATTTTATTACAAACAATGGTAAATTAGTTTTAACAGATAAACAAAATGCAGGAACTATTTGGGAAAGGTCTGGAACCCTATTTATTAATAATAATGAAATAGATATAAAATCTGGAACATATAAATGTTCTAGAGAAAAAGCGTCAGCAATTGGTAATAATAAAGATTTAACTATAGAAGGTACAACAAAAATAATTACAACAGCTGATTATATGAAATGTATAAATAGTTCTGTTGAAAGTACTGTAACTATGGATGGAGGAACTATTCAATCTGCAACAGGTAGAAATGTTTATGGAATTTATGGTTACGGAGAATTTACTTTGAATTCTGGAACAATTACAGGAGGAACAGTTGGAGTTTATATTAAAGATGCAACTCTAACTCAATATGATGCAACTATTAGTAGTTCTAGTATAGGAATTCAACTAGAAATTGGAACAGTTAATATGGAAGAAGGAGCAGTAATTAGCGGTTCAAGTACAGGAATTTATGTGGCTGATGGATTAGATCAAAATAAAACAAGAACAATAAATTTAAATGGTACAACAAATGGAGGAACTATAAATGCTTCTTATGGAATAAATACACTTACAAGTACAACTATAAATATTAATAAAGGAACTATAAATGCAACAGCTACAGGATTAAATCTTGATGGAGGATGCGGTAAAATAACATGTAATTATAATGATTGCACATTAAGTTCAACAGGGGCATATGGTGTACACATGTGTGGCCTTGTAGATTTTACTATGTTAGATGGTTCAATAAACGATAGTTCTAAAAGTAGTGATGCTTATGGAATAAACATGATTACTTATACTAGTGGAAAGATACCTAATGTTGTAATTAAAGGAGGAACAATTAGTGCAATTCCTGGTAACAGTAATCGTTATGGATATGGAATTAAAATTAATCGAAGAGTTTCTGGAATGAAACTTACAGTGGGTGATAATACAAATGATGTAAATATAGATACACCTATTATTACAGGAAAAACATATGGTATATTTAATGAACAAGGAGATGAATTTAATTTCTATGATGGTAAAATAAAAGGGCAAAGTGGTGATGGTAGTGCAATAGAAGGAAATATTACACAATGGGCAACAGGATACGAAATTATAAAAGATATAGATGATAATGTTGAGACTGCATATTTATCAAATGATACAAAAGTAGCTCAAATAAAGACTCAAGTAGGAAATGAAATAGTGATTACACAATATAAAACATTAAGAGAAGCATTTGAAGACTGCCATGATAACACAGAAACAACTGTAGAATTATTAAGAAATATAACAATTGGTGATGAGCATGAAATTACTTCTACACAAAATATTATTTTGGATTTAGGAGGAAATAGTATTTCATCAACATCTGCAACAAATGCATTTAAAAATAATGGAATATTTAAAATAAAAGATAGCCTTACAGGTGGTGTAATAGAAAACAAAAATGGAACATGTTTAGAAAATAATAATGATTTTCAAATGTTAAGTGGAAAAATGATAATGACAATTAATAATGGTATATTAATAAAAAATAATGCTACTATGGTAATTGGAAGAACCATTGCCGGAGAAACAGAAGAAGAAAATATTTTGTCTCCAGTAATAGAAACAAGTCAGACTGGTGTGGTCTGTGTAAGGAATATGAGTACTGGTACAGTAGATTTCCTTGGTGGTACAATGATATCATCTTCAAGCCGAAATGATTCATATAACCAAACAACAGCTTTTGAAAATAATGGTCAATTGAACTTAACAAGAGGAAAAATACAAAATATGTATATAGGAGTTTCTAACAAAGATGATGCTACTGTTGATGTATATGGTACTACATTTAAAAATGTAGTTTATGCTATACAAACAAAAAATGGAACAGTAAATGTAGAAGATGGTGTGAAAATAGAAGCTGATATTGGAATTTCTGCTTTAAAAAATGCAACAAAAGGAACGATTAATTTAAATGGAAGTACAAATGGAATAAATATAAAAGCCAAAACTGGTATTGAAGTAGCAGAGTCTCAAACAATACTTAATATTAATAACACAACTATGGAAGTAACAAGTCGTGGAATAACTTTAAATTATGGTTCAACTTGTAATTTTAACTCAGGAATTATTACATCAACGGGTGAACATGGAGTTGATATTACTGGAAATGTAGATTTTACAATGTTAAGTGGCGAAATTACAGTTAATAGAGATTGGGGAGCAACAGGAATATTTTCTACTACGACTTCAAATAATCAAACACCAAATATTGTTATAAAAGGTGGAACTATAACAGCGATATCTGGTGATGCTACAATCCACCCAGCATATGGAATACATCTATATCCAATGCATGGAAGTTGGATGTTTAATCAAACATTAACAATAGGAGATAATAATAATGCAGTTAATTCAAATTCACCAGTAATTACAGGTTCTACTTATGGTGTATATAATCAATGTCAAAAAGATGTTTATTTCTATGATGGAAAAGTAGTAGGAAAAAATGGTAGTGGAAGTTCAATAGAAGGAAATATTACTGATTTTCCAGTCGGATATGAAGTTATAACAAGTATTAGTGATGATGTAGAGACTGCATATTTATCAAATGAAACTCCAGTTGCAAGAATTGGAACAACAGATTATTATTCATTAAGTTCAGCATTTGGTGCTTGCCCTAATAGTGGTGCTGAAACAATAGTAGAATTACTTAAAGATATTTATTTAAAAGATAGTATAGAAATAACAGCAAATCAGAATATTGTTTTAGATTTAAATGGAAAAAGAGTAAAAACATCATCTCCAACTCAAATATTTACTAATAATGGAACATTAAAAATAAAAGATAGTCTTTCAAATGGTGTTATTAGAGTAGAAAGAGGAAATCTTCTTGTAAATAATAAAACATTTGAATTGGAAAGTGGAAAAATATTAATAAGAAATAGTATAACAGCAATAATTAATAATGACAGTATGACAATAGGAAAAACAGTAGCTGGAGAAACACAAGAACAAAATGAGGCATTTCCTATAATGGATACAGGTGTTTCGGGGGCAACATGTATAAAAAATAATACTACTGGAACATTAAATATGCTTGGTGGAAAATTAACATCTTCATCAACTGCTAATGACTCATACCATGTTACAATTGGATTTGAAAATAGTGGAGAATTAAATTTAATACGTGGTCGTATAGATGTTTTGTATATTGCTGTAAAAAATACAGAAGATGCAACAGTAAATGTATACGGTACTCAAATTAAAAATGTTCCAATAGGAATAAATACAAAAAATGGAACAGTAAATGTTGAGGCAGGAGCTGTTATTGAAGCAAGTAGTAATGCTATTATAACAGATGACAATATAGTCAATAAAGGTGTAATTAATTTAAATGGAACAGAATCAAATGGAATAATACTAAAAGCTAGTTATGGAATACATGCATATGAAAAGAAAACAACAATAAATGTTAATTATACAACAATTGAAGCTAAAAATATAGGTATTTACATTGGATATGGATCAAATTGTTATTTTAATTCTGGTAAAATAATATCAGAAGAAAATGGAGTAATAGTAGGTGGAGATTCTGAATTTACCATGTTATCTGGTGAAATTTTCGTTAAGAGAAATGGAACTGCATATGGAATAACAGCTTCTTCATATAGTAGGTCACAGGTGGCTAAAGTAAATATAAAAGGTGGAACTATAACAGCAATTTCAACTTCAAGCAATAGTAAAGCGTACGGAATTAATATACCAACAAGCTCAGGAAGTGTTGAAATAAATGTAGGAACGCAAGATAAAAGAGCAAGTAAAAATTCTCCTATTATTACAGGAACAACATATGGAATATTTAATGAAGGAGAAAAAGTATTTAACTTTTATGATGGAACTATAAGAGGAAATGTATTATCATTTGGTGGTACTATAACCAAGGTTGAAGATAAATATCAAATTTCAAATGAAATACAAAATGAAACAATTGATGATTTAGAATATAGCTTGCAATCAAGCTATCTAGCGTTACTTCCAACAGATAGAGTAGCTGCCTTTGTAAATGGTGTGTATTATGATTCTTTACAACAGGCAATAACAACAGCAGGAACAAGTGCAGGAATACACGTGGTTCTTGCAAATGGTTGTGTATTAACAGATAATATAACAATTAATGCAGGACAAGATATTGTATTAGACTTAAACGGATATTCTGTTACTAGATCTGCAAATACATATTCTATTATAAATAATGGTAAATTAACAATAACAGATACGAGTGAAGAACAAACAGGAAGTATAGATAGAAGTATAATAACCGGCTCTGGAACAGTACAGTAAAAAATAAATAAAGATCTATAGATTAGCAAAAACATTTAATTTATATAAATTAATAAAGCTAATATTTTTAAAATAATAAACAAGAAAGGAGGATTCGTATAATTTTCTGATTATACAAGAAAAAAATGGATAAAGCCAAAATAACAGAAAAAGAAAAAAATCATTTTTATAAAGTAGTAGCATTTCTAGAAATAATAGCAGCATTATTTTTAATAATTAATATTATTATCGTAATTTGTGTATGCAAAAACGAAGGAAATAATGAAGCAAATTCTGAACTATCAAAAATAGGATTATATAGTTATTTTGAAAATAACTTTGTAGATTATAATTTATTTGAAGATTATGTAAGTAGCTTTAATACAGATACAAGTAATAATTTAACTAAAGAGAAAAAAATTGCTTATGTTTTAGAAAACTATTATAAAACAGGAAAAACAGCTATGCCTGAAGAAGAGTTTGAAAATGAATTTATAAAATATTTCGGACAAGATAGTTTTACTGAAGCAAAAAGCATCGAAGCATATAACAATAATTATTCATATGATTATAATTCACAATCTATTATTAAAAAAGTGAATTTACAAAATAAAACAAATATTAATGCAGAAGATTTATATCGACTAGATGATTTTGCAAGCATAAAAAAAGAATATAAAGTTCAAGACATTTCTTATAAAGATGATAATTATGTAGTTACATTTAATATATATAAAGATGATGGAAGAAAAATATCATATATGAATGTACAAAACGACAATTATAAAAGTAAAGATGAACAACAAGAAAAAATTGGAACAGCAAAACTTACAGTAAAAGCTGAAGATGGTAGATATATAATTTTAGATTTTGTACAAGAAGCAAAATAGTTAAAAATATATATGAAATATTATCTTATTAAAGAGAAATAGTTTTTAAAATTTTCTGAATTAAAATAAAATATAAAATAAAAATATGTCTATAAAAAATACTAAAATTTTCTATAGACATATTTTTTTTCTTGTTGTATAATATATTTGTAGAAAAATACGGAAATAAGAGTTTTAGTGATTTTTAAAGTAAAAAAATGATATAGATTTTATAAAAAAATCTATAATTTTTAATCACAAAAAAACTATAAAAATAAAAAGTCAATGGAAAGGAGATGAAGTCTTGATATCAGATAATAAAAATACAAATAACAAAACAAGAACATTAGAAGATGCATTTGCTGAATTAAAACAAGCACGTGCTCAATATGAAATAGAAAATAGTGTAAATGGTGCCAAACCAAACAAAGCCAGAACAAAGGCAAAAACAAAAAAATATGATGTATATTATACTGGTTCTATTTCAGATAAATCTAAGAAAAATAAAAAAATAAATCAAGACAAGCTTTCTTTTAAAGACTGGATTCAATACAGACTAAAGAAATTAAGATATGATAAACGAGAGATAAAAAAAGTAGCATTAATAACAACAGGAGTATTTGGAATATGTTTTACATTAGTATCTACAAATTATATATTTGCAAAATCTAATAAAGAAGAACAAATAAAACAAAAAATTGCTACAAATGTATTTGAAACAAATGAAGAGTCTTTAAATATGCAAAAAATTGTTATAAAAAATGTTGGAGTTACAAAATCTAAAACTATAGTTGAAGATGAAGAAAGAGAAATTCCATATAATGTAGAAAGAAAAGAAAATCCAAACTTACCAAAAGGTGAAGAAAAATTAAAACAAGATGGTGTATTTGGAACGAAATTAGTTGATTGTATAAA
>AUXO015181648.1_pt1 | contig 10425 bp, 16 predicted proteins | sample 768731 | NCBI WGS metagenome assembly AUXO01 (sample SAMN02715735, study PRJNA202380) | gut metagenome | biome: sheep rumen | host: Ovis aries | place: New Zealand: Palmerston North | reverse complement strand
ACCAAATATTTTAGTAATTATTTTAAACAAAAAATAAAGGTTTATACTTTCACAAGCATAAACCCCCCACATAATCAAAATATTAAAAAAATATATACAAAAATACTCCTTTTACTATCATTTAATAGTTTTTTGGCAGACTACTTTTAACAATACTTATGGTGTTGAACATCATCATCATTGTTTCCCTAAACTTGGTAAACTCGTCATTTGACATTCTCAACAATTCAGTAATTGTATTATTGAATGGATATTGAATATCATCAACACCAAATTCAGTATTATAAGGATTTGAGCATCCCTTAATCTGCAAACGATTAAGAAAGCCAAAACACGTGCAAAGCATTTCACGTTCATCCTTGGTAACATTACCATTATAATATTCGCTAATAACTCTGTTACGGAGTAAATCGAGTTCCTTAATAGTTACACTTGTACTATCCTTAACAACATCTTGACTATTTGTCTTAGATGCTTTATTTGAAATGTTAGCACGTTGCTTTTCCATCTGTTCAACTTCTTCAACCAACAATCCACGAATAATCTTCAAGACGTTTTCAATCGTAAATTCCTTATCCTTTAAAGCGTCATAAATTTTAGTATCTACATTTGCCATATCTTTTATTGTTTTTTATTTTGATGGCGCAAAGGTAAGAAATTATCTTCACACCACCAAATATTTTTAGAATTATTTACAATATTTTTATTTTGTCAGTCTCTGTATCAATCTCAATACCTGCTTCCTTGGCAATGATAGGATATACAATTTTCTCAAAGTATTTAGCAATGCCATTATAAAAATATGGACGTAATATAATGCGCTCAAAGATTTCGCTCCAATGGGTAGTTATCAATTCTTTAATACCCCTTGCAGTTTTAATTCGGATAGCCTTGGATTTGTCGTTGGCTTCAAACCATTGTATGAAACGAATATGATTTTGTGCCACCATATTGTCAATGGCTTTTAAATCTGCGTCAGTCATTATGACGTTTAAAGTTAGTTTATCACTTATATTAGAAAGGTCATAGATATAACTATTTGTGTTATAACGACCACTTTCTTGCACAAAACCATTCCATAATTTAACAAAACCCTCAGTACGTAGGAATATAATTGTTTTTATATAAACCTTGTGCTCCAATGGCTTCATATCATTTAAAATATGTTTTTGTAAAAACAATGATATGTTATTGCCGTACTTATTAAAGAAAGCAAGTATTTCTTCTTCTGTTGGTTTTGTAATCCAAGACCTACTATTTATCTCGGCTTTAAAATCATCTAATGGAGTTTTAAGACCAATGAAAATACCCTCATGCTCTGTGTAGTCTGCCATGAAAGACTCAAAATCTATATCATAACCATTTATATAGTCGGTAATCTGCTTGTCAGTTGGAGGGTCAATGCCCTTTTCCATACAAGCATTTAGAATATCTCGTTTAAAAGTGAGTACCTTTGTGGCAAATTCAATCAAATTTTCCTTTTTTTGTGTCAAATTCAAGTTCATATCTTTATTGTTTTTTAATTGTTATTATTTTTTTTTTTCTGTTAAAACATTTTATATAAGTTAAACTAATTTATAACCATAATATTCTTATATCATTTTCATTTAAAGAATTGACATGGTTAATTATATATTTACGTCTTATTTTGTCTCCACCTTGCCACTTATTAGAATGACAGATAAATCGCTTGATATAAGCAATATTGTATTCTTTGTTTTCATCGTCTAACACATATAACTTGCAGGCATTTTTCTGTCCTTGCCAATTCATTTTACCATAAGCAACAATCTTATCATTATCTTGAATAAGATATGAATTTCCAAGTGCGAGAACTTTACGATAGTTACCTTCACTAATTTTTGTTAAACGTACAAACATAATAGTAATTTTTTAAGTTGTTGTTATTTTTTACATTGCAAAGGTAAGGAATATTTTTGATATAGCCAAATAATTTATGGAAAAAAATAAAAAAAGGAGTAAAAAATTTACCCCTTTTATTATTATCAATGACTTTTTTTAATAAAAATTATAATCGCCCACACACCAACAAAATATTCGTTTTGTGAGTTGAGTTCTCGTTTTCTCTTTTACTTTATCAACAAAAGTTGAAAAATAATCTTTCTCACCATATTCATCCTTTTCTTCGGTATAAGGATTTTCTATGAAATTTTTTGTGTGTAAAAGACAATCTATTACTTTGAATAGCATATCAATTCTCAGTTCACGTTCAGTAAATTCGTAGTAACAAGTATCTTCACACCTTGTTTCCATCAAACGAAAAACTAAATGATTCTTTACCACCGCAACACTTTGAACTTGACAAGCACAATCAACACTTTTTATTTTAGTATATATGTTGCTTTGATACCACACAAGTTCTACGTTTTCACCAACCAAATATTTGATATATTCCTTTAACATTTCTGCAATGTCATTAGGATTGGCAATGGATTTATATGCTTCACAAAAAGCATCCATTCGGCTAATTATATTTTCATTCTCCATTATCTCACAAATTAGTTTGAATAAACATACCTTTCAATCTCCTTTTCGGTCATTTTGGAAAACTCTTTTCCATTGAAAAATCTATAACCGATTTCCTTACCCTTATTAAAGCGAATAAGGAATTTGCTTCCACCCTCATAGAGAACCTTTACATCCCCTTGCTTTAAAATAGGATAGGTCTCCTTAATAATACTCATTTGTGATTGTGTAGGCGCAAATTCACTAATTTTCTTTATGGTAAGACAATTCTCAGCATACCAACCACCCTTGACTTGATATTCCTTGTAAGATGTCTTACTCTCTCTTACTTTTGTAATCTTTCCAACACCAACATATTCAATTGCGTTAAGTGTTGGAACACTCACCATGACTACATCGCCAATATTAAAACTTTTCTTTGCCATATCTTTTATTGTTTTTTGTTATTATTTTTCTTTTTCTGTTGCAAAGGTAAGAAATATATTTGATATGACCAAATATTTTAAAGACTTTTTTAAAAAATACATAAAAAAAAAAAGCAATATCATTCCGTATATGATACTGCTTTAAAAACTTAACACCAATAAGACACAATATTTGATTCATCTAATAACGTATAGTCTTTGTCGTTATGGTAACACTCAATAAAGTCGTTCAAATAAGCATAGTCTTCTTTTTTCCATACTCTAATTTCTTTGCTATTTGTAATATTTTCCAAAATAGCAATAAAACTTGTCAATGGTAGATGTAATTTATCGGATTGTTCTCTTTTATCCCCTTTAAGAATTGCTTCATTAAAGGCAACTTCGTCACCTCTATCATCTTCAACGTGTAAAATCAAACGTCCATCAATAACAACAACACCACTAATGAAACGAACATTATCAGTTATAATTGGTGTTTCACATATAGTGCAATCATCATCGTTAAATAGGATAAGTGTTTCTTCACCATAATTTTCTACCACATAGTCCTTGATGATGTCAATAATATTAACATCATCAAATACGGACAATGCTTTGCCAATCTTTGCTTTTATTTCGTCTTTATTCATATAATCTTATATTTTAATTATCCATGAAATTCCAACCAAAAAGCAAAAAATATTATTCTACTATTTTAATAGAAAAATACTTAAAGTGGCAATTTTCTGGGAGAGTAGTTGCACCCTCTGGCAATCTACCACCAACCAACTGCGCAACCAATAGAATATCACCCTTTTCAAGGGTAACACTTTCCCTATTAAATTCGACACTCAATACCCTTGCGGTATCTTCATGTCCTACAATGCTTTTTGCACCCTTGGCAAATTCTTTGAAGGCATTTTCACTAAGTATGGCATATTCAATCTTACCACATTTATTAATTTCCATACTTGGAAGCATTTGAAGTGAAAATGCGTTACTGATAAATTTTTTCATATCTTTATTATTTTTTAAGTTATTATTATTATTTCCTTTTGACAATGCAAAGGTACGAACTTTTCTTTAACCCACCAAATTTTTTGACAACTTTTTTATGGAAAAATAAAAAAAAATTCAAATTTAATAGTAAAATCCATGATATATATGCCTATTTGTATGGACTTTATTAGTTATTTTTGCATCACCACCAATAACTATATTTTTTCCGTTAATTTCAGCATTACCATATACCATTGCACTACCGCATATTTTTATATCTCCATTATTTTCAAAATCTATTTTTGCATTGCCAAAACATTTTGCATTATCATTTACTTCTGCATGGCAACCAATATATGCGTTATCTTTTATTTCTGCATTTCCACGCACAATACCATTTATTTCAGCATTGTCTTTAATCCTTGCATTATCATAAAGATTACCGCCAAAAATACAAGCACTATTTGTTACAATACTATGGTCTGCAATAATTGAACTTGAATAAACCTCAACTTCATCATGAACTTGTGCATAACCACGAATGATAGCATCGCCATAAACAGATACATTACCATCAACAATTGCATGGTCTTTTATTAAGCAATTATCGGTAGCAATTGCATCTCCTGATAACTTAGCCCAATCTCTCACTTTTGCATCACCAAAAATCCAACAATTACCACTTTGCGACAAATTATCCTCTGATGATACATGACCACCTAATTGTCCTTTATGGACTTTTCTACCTTGAACCTCAAAATCTTTAAGTGCTTCAATTCGGTAAAGACCACTATAAAGACCATTTATTAACTTATATTTCTTTTCCATAATAAACAAAAAGAGACCCAAACATCGGTATAGGCATAATCTTGGCAATACCGATGTGGGTCGTAGGCATATAGCCTATATATACTCATTCTTTATCCTTATATTTTTAATCGTGTTCCAAACTAAACTAATTTTAATCGTGTTCCAAACTAAAATATAAAATAAAACAGAATATATAGTTGTGTTTACCTTATTTTTCTATCTAATGATATAGATTTTTTTTACCAATTATTCTTATATGATAAGGTATTTAAACATATAATATAATTTTTTGTCCATTTCATTGCCATTGAGTTAAGTAATTGAAATATGGGTAAAAACTTCTCTCTATATCATATTTTTTATGTCTCTGCTCTAATTCGATTCATAATGTTAAACTGCGATTCTCATTTAAATAAAACAGAATATATACAATATTAACTTTTTAAGTCTCTGCTCTAATTTTAATCATGTTCCAAACTAAAATATAAAATTAAACAAAATAAATACTTATATTAACCTTTGTTAAGGCTGCCCTCTTATCATACTTTTTTTGTTTTAATCATTAAACAATTTTAGGTTAGTTGTGTTTACCTTTGTATGATAAACTTCTTGTTTCATCCTATCACTACTTTTTAGCAAATTGTTTCCAATTGGTTCATCCATAGTTGGATAGTCCACAAGCGTAAATTCGGATGAACTCCACCCTATCTTTTTTTACATTATAGTAGAACAAAGAATTATTCATTAACCTTTGCCTTTGGCTTTGGATTACTTCTCTTTGCCTTTGGCTTTGGAGCATTATTCTTTCCCTCACCATTCTTCTGTTCATTGTGAGCCTTATGAGAACGGAAATTCTTCTGCTCCTTTTTGTCCTCTCGATTAAACTTCTTCTTCTTGTTTGGCTTCTTTGCCTTTGTATTCTCGTTTGGCATTACCTTTTCGCAATGCCATCCATTGTGATGCACAAGGAAGTCTATCTTTCCAAGAAGGCTGATTCCAATTGGCTGACCCATTGGGGTGAAGACCACCTTATTGGTGAGGTTATAACTAATACCGTTTCGCTTCAAGGAAACAAGCACATCTGCAATACTATGATTTGCCATATCTTTTAATTTTTTTAAGTTATTATTATTTCTTTTTCTGTTGCAAAGTTACGAAGAATAATTGAATTGACCAAACATTTAAGTAACTTTTTTTAATTTTTTTTTTCGTGCGCCCTCTGGGACTCGAACCCAGGACTCCGATATTAAAAGTATCGTACTCTACCTACTGAGTTAAGAACGCAATAGACTATTCAAACAATTTTCTATGTGGCATTTTAAGCCATTATTTGATAAGTCTATCTTTTAACCTAAAGCATATTTTATACTCTCATGCTTGAGTGTTTCTTTTTGATGTTGCAAAGTTACGAAAAATATTTGAATCCACCAAATATTTTAGTAACTTTTTTTACATATCTTCAATAATTTTCTTTGCATCTTCAAGGATGCTATCTGGGAAAGTATCTCTACCCACGTACTTACATTCCGATTGTGGCAGAAGTATCTTTTCGATTTCTTCATCTGCTTCTTCTCTACTCTCGGCATACACTTCTCTATACTGAGTTTCACCGAGTTGCTTAATTTTGTAATTATACTTCTTAATAATTCCCATATTTTTTATGTATTATTGTTAATAAAATAGTTGGAGTGACGAGAGTCGAACTCGGACGGACAGAACCAAAATCTGTTGTGCTACCATTACACCACACTCCAAGACCAAAAACATACTTTAAAGGAAGTTGTCACCTTTTGCGATTTAATTGGTTATGTAATCGCTTTATTTTTGTACTGCAAAGGTACGAACTTTTTTTGAAACCACCAAATATTTTAGTAACTTTTTTTATTGGATATTAAAAAAATATTTGCAGAGAATATATCCAATGGCTACAATGATAATCGTACCAATGAACGCTAATTGTTTAACTTGCTTATACGAAAACCCCATGTTTGATAAAAATGAGATTAAAATTGAATAGAGCAATCCAAATGGCAAAATTACAATTACCATATTGAAGAAAAATGTTGTTGTCATAATCTATAAAAATTCTTGAATATATGAGGAAATATTCAACAACATTTCTTTTGCCAAACATTCATCATTTTCTTGTGGTTTCAATGAAAACCATTCATAAAATGAGTCGTTATATGCGCCATCAATGTTGCATTGTAAAATTCCATCCTCAACCTTTAAGGCTGTTATTATACCCTCAGTTACTTTTCCACCTAATAGATAGTTGTTATAATAACCGCTGATAACATGACCTCTATTATATTTCTTTTTAAGAGATAAATAATGCTTTGGTTGGTCATTTACAATCTCATATATGGTTTCATATATGTTGTTTATTATCTCAACATTTTGCTTAATCAATTTATTAAGATAAGCAAAATTCTCGTAATACTTAATCATCAATTGCTACTGACTGACTGACCCAAAATTTCATGTCATATTCATCGTCTGTAATATCTTCAACGACACAATTTGAAGTGTTTTCTATATCCCACTTGTCAATTACACCATGCTTAATGGCTAAATCAATGACTTCCTCACTCATTACTAAGTCACTTGTATTTATACAGACTGAAAAATCATCAAGATTGATAGTCCAATATCTTCTTTCCATATCTTTATTATTTTTTATTCATTATTGTTATTATTTTTCTTTTGACAATGCAAAGGTAAGAATATATTTTAAACCCACCAAATGTTTTTAAATATTTTTTTCCATTTTTTATAAAAAAAACTATTTTTAAACAAAAAATGTGTAGCATTGAAAATAATGCTACACATAAACTTACTTTATTAAAGTAACTTTGATTCATCTTCTTCAACAAATTCAAAGTTGTCAAGACTCGCTTGTTCTGCAAGTTCTCTTGCCTTAGCGAGTGCTTCCCCCTCGTCATCTGCTTCGACTTCTTCAATAGTCCTTACTTTGTAATTAAGTTGTACTCTATAATTTCGTGCCATATAATAATATAATAAAAAAAAAAATAAATTACTTTACCTTTTTAAACTTTCCATACACTTCAAAAATGTGTACAGGGTCAATTGGTGTCTTTTCGTCCAAAGATAGGTATTCTCTAATTTTGTTTGAAAAGTCTTGACACAATGTTCCAAAACTACGTTTTGGGAATATTGCTGAATATTCATGCCCATTATGGTCATAGCAATATGCAAAACCATCCCACACGTCAAAACGACAAACGTGTGAATTATTATCATCAAAAAGTGCTTCATTATCTTCACTATTCTGCAAAGTGACATCAATCGTCAATATCACTTCACCGAAACACTTAATCAAACCATTTCTAAGTTTGTTCTTTTCTGCTTCTGTCATTGTTTCAATATTATTTTATAATGTTATTACTTAATCAATTTATTTCTAACATTACAAATATATAAAAAACCTTTGAGAATAACAAATCCTCAAAGGTTAAATTATGTTAATTGTTTAACAATTTCAATTCTACGTTAATGTTTACTTTTGACAAATGTGGTAACAAGAGATTGTTCCAATTTTCTTCTGTTACATAATATGGATTTAATAACTTTACACTTTTTCTATAATTGGAAAATATCTTATTTGTAGTTATAAACCACTCAACATTTTCAGCATAACCATTGAGATAATTAACGAATCTTGGCAAATATTTTGGAGAAATTCTTGCCATAAGTTTTCTTCCGTCTTTACTCTTGTATCTAACGATGTAGTTTGCCGTTGTCATTTGAACTTGGTCATTTGCCATTCTTTCAAGCGATGTCGCTTGATTGCACCTTTTGATGTCATAACCAAATTCTTGACCAATTTCATAGGCTCTTTTTTGCCACTTTCGCCCATGATGTTCACGAAATTCACCATTTTGGACAAATTCCAAATGTATCATTTCGTGGATTAGAGTATTTTCAAATTCTTTTTGTGTTCTATCATAGTAGTTTGAGATAGAGATTTCAAAATCATACTCACCGCTTAAAATATTTCTTTTCCAACTACATCTGCCATTTACCTTTGACGATTTAAATATTTTAAAATGAGGTGTCTCCAACTTATCATTGAAGATTTTCTTGTTGAATTTCGCAAAGTTCTCTTTAATCCAAAAAATAGATAATTCCATATTTTTTATTGTTTTTTAATTATTGTTATTATTTCCTTTTGACAATGCAAAGGTACGACATTTTTTTGATACCACCAAATATTTTATGGAAAAAAATATTATTTTTTTTATTTTAAAATGGAAAAGGTTGTATTATTGCTAATACAACCCCTCAAATTTACCACAATTATAAATGACAAAAAAAGGTTGGTGTTGGTGGATTTGAACCACCGAAGACTTATAAAGTCACACATGGTACACCATGTGCCGATTTGTCCACACCTCAACATTTCTATTGAGTCTCTCCTTTCGTAAACACCAAGGTATAAAAAAAAACAATAACACTAAAACCGATATGGAAATATTCAGTTTTGTGGGGAGATAAGGTAACGCTCCTTATAACTTGACAACCTTAATAAATTAAGGCGTCACGCTTTACTAATAGGCTACTCCCCTTAAAAAAAAGAGGAAATGATAAAATCATAATTATCACCACCATTTTTTAATTATGATTAAAAAAAAGACACCTAAAAAGAAAAAACATTATGTTTTTCCCCATATTCTTTTTAGGATAAAAAGAAATCATTTCCTCAGAGTTGGTGTTGTTGGATTTGAACCAACGAAGACCCCTAAAGGTCACTTATGGTACACCATAAGCCGATTTGTCCACACCTCAGTTATTAACTGAGTCTCCCCTCTCGTAAACACCAAATATAGTTGGGATTGGTGGATTTGAACCACCGAAGACTTATAAAAGTCACTCACATTACACTATGAGCCGAGTTGTCCACACCTCAGTTATTCACTATTTATAAAATGAAATATAATATGAAAGCAAAAGATTTAAATAGTTATTAACTGAGTTTCTCCTTTCGTAAATCCCAAAAAAGTAGGGAGTGGGGTAGTCGAAACCCCCTTTAAGGAATGAAAATCCTTGGTCCTGACCGATAGACGAACCCCCCATCATCTTGCATACCACTCACTACCTACAATAGCAAGTTGGTTTGCGTACCAATTGAAAAAAATTGCTTTAATTTCTTTAAAAGTCATATTTCCTTTAATTAAGCCACTTTTATCAAATGATTCAATTATCTTTTCTCCGTCAAAATACTTAACACTTTTCTCAATCTTTTGACATAGAGCAAGTAAATCCTCTTTTATACCTCTTTCCATATTTAAGTTATTGTTTTTTATAAATTAGTTGCGGGAGAGGGACTCGAACCCCCGACCTTTAGGTTATGAGCCTAACGAGATACCAACTTCTCCACCCCACGATATTGGAATACTCAACATAGGTCACAAAACCCCTTACTCTTAAAAAAGAGTGTCTTAGAAAGGAGGAGAATGGACATTTTAACATGGGTGGGATTTCGTAACCCATGCTGTTGAGTATTCTCTAAAAAATGAATATATTTTAATTGACAAAGCAAAGTTATAAACTTTTTTTGAGAAAACCAAATTTTTCAAAAGATTTTTTTTATAGTTGGTGTTGTTGGATTTGAACCAACGAAGACCTCTAAAGGTCACACATGGTACGCCATGTGCCGAGTTGTCCACACCTTAGTTATTAACTAAGTTTCTCCTTTCGTAAA
>AUXO015766911.1_pt1 | contig 10426 bp, 9 predicted proteins | sample 768731 | NCBI WGS metagenome assembly AUXO01 (sample SAMN02715735, study PRJNA202380) | gut metagenome | biome: sheep rumen | host: Ovis aries | place: New Zealand: Palmerston North | reverse complement strand
AGGCGAGTTTTGAACTTTCAAAAAAATTCATTTTTCTAGCAGTGCGTCCGTCTGTCACGATTCCCCGTCCATCAATCAGGCAGAGTGCATCCACAAACCGAAACTTAATAAAAAATATGATCTCCAATTACCGTTCCATAATCATCTACGCCACTTCGATATACATGGAAGAAGAGCGCATCAATTACGATATTTCCATTTAAAACTTCCTCGGCAGCCTGCATACAGCTATCAGAAGCCCCCCTGGCTAATACAATCGCAAAACGACCGCTGGCAACCGGAGAAAACTGTCCAGGGGCATATAATACACCGGACATTGTGTTTGGAAAACGACTACTGTTCATACGGTTAATAACAACACTGCCGACAGCGAGTTTGCCAATATATGGCTGATTTCCGGCTTCACATTCAATAATTGCTCCAAGCATGGCAACGTCAGAAGCATTATGAGCAGTAGGGGATGAATTCGAAGCAGCAGGAATATCATAAGAAACTCCGTCATTCATTGTTGTATTATTAGCGGCAGCACGGGCAGCAGCAGCTTGTCTGGCTGCTTCCGCTTCGGCCTGTTCCTGCGCAATTCTTTGCTTTTCTAATTCCTGTTCATATTGGAGCGCACGCTGTTCTGCTTCCGTCACATCAGCAGTTGCATTGTCAAGACGTGTCTGCATTTGTGCAACCAAGTTATTGAGATTGGCTGCTTCCGCATCAGCTTGTGTTTTTAGTGTATTTAAATCATTATAATCAGCAGTCAATGCAGCACTGGCATCTTTTTGTCTGGTATATGTATCATTTAAGACACCAAGCATGTTACGGTCATATTCAGATATTTGTCTTACATATTCTGTACGTGTCAGCAATTCAGACAGACTCGTAGAAGTAAGAAATAGTTCCATAAAATCAGCATTATCTTTTTCATACATAAATTGAATACGTAATTTCATAGCATCATACTGAGCAGCAATTTGAACAGACAAATCATTAATTTCCCCCTGAAGTGTATCAATTTCAGATTGCTTGGTGCGCATCTGTTCTTCAAGGGAAGCAATTCTTTGTCCGGTTGCATCTAACTGAGAATTTAAATCTGACAGGTTGGAAGAAATAGAATGCTGTTCAGAACGCAGATTATTTAGCGTATCATTTGCACGATCTACGTCATCCTGAGTAACCGCAGATGTAAGGGCTGTATTTGCCAATATGGTGGTGGCAGTCAAAACAATTGCACTGCCGATAGATAAGATGGTTCTTAATCTTCCATTTTTAGAAGAATTCTCTTTCGTATAAAAGAAATATTTTTGAAACATCATAAGAATCTCCATATATTTATTTCCTGTCATAAAAACAACAGGTTCTATTATTATTGTAGAATGTTTGTTCGTGAAAAGCAAGAAAATATTGTGATTTCACCGATTCAAATCATTAATCAATATATGCAGTAAAGTACGAAAATATGACAATAACAAAATCTGATAAAATTTTCAGTGCAAATTGTCGAAAAGTATGTTAAAATAGTAACGTTTGCGAAAAGTTACGAATTGGAGATGCAAAATGGAACAGAACAGAACGTACAGAATAGATACGCATATGCATACCATTGCAAGTGGACATGCATACAATACGATAGATGAAATGACGCGTAAGGCAAAAGAGATTGGAATGGACGCAATCTGTTTTACAGAACATGCCCCAAAGATGCCTGGAAGTTGTGGAATATTATATTTTAATAATCTGCACGTGCTGCCGAAAGAAAAATATGGTGTTTCCCGTTTATTTGGATGCGAAGCAAATATTATGAAGTTGGATGGAACGGTTGATATGCCGCAGAGTATGCTTGAGAAGATGGATATTGTAATTGCGAGTTTTCATACACCATGTATACAGGCCAGTACCGTAGAACAGAATACAGCGGCATTAATCGAAGTAATGAAGAATCCATTTATTCATATTATAGGGCATCCGGATGATAGTCGATATGCAGTAGATATGGAAGCAGTTGTTTTGGCTGCAAAAGAGCACCATACCTTATTAGAGCTGAATAATACGTCATTGAAGCCGGATGGACCGAGACGTGGGGCAAGAGATAATGATTTGAAGATGTTATCATTGTGCAAAAAAGAAAATGTATGTATCACGTTGGGGAGTGATGCGCATATTGAAGAGGACATTGCGAATTTTACGAGAGCAGTAGCGTTGCTCGAAGAAGTAGATTTTCCCAATAGACTGATTGCAAATACAGATTTTGAATTATTGCAGTCATATCTTCGGAAATAAGTATACTTAGGTCTTTACTGTATGACTTTAGTGTGCTAAAATTTAACCAGATTAAATATTGGAGTGTGAAAAATATGAATAGTAAATTAAAAACACCGGCAGTAGAATTGCTTTTTGATGCGATTTTAAGTTTGGAATCAAAAGAAGAATGTTATAACTTCTTTGAAGACGTGTGTACAATCAATGAACTGTTATCGTTGTCACAGAGATTCGAAGTTGCGAAAATGTTACGTGAAAAGAAGACATATCTTGATATTGCAGAAAAGACAGGTGCATCTACAGCAACGATTAGTCGTGTGAATCGTTCATTGAATTACGGTATGGACGGATACGATAACGTATTTAAGAAAATGGATCAAAAAGAAGCACATGATACAGAAGAATAAGAATTATATTCAAAGTATATGAAAAACCACGAATGTAAATCTCAGTAATAACTACAGAAATGAGATTTACATTCGTGGTTTTTTGTCTTATAAATTGTTATGTGAATTTATAGGAAAAGTTATTTCGCTTCCTTTTCTGCTTTTTTCTTTTCCTTTTTTTCTTTCTTTTCTTTTTTCTCCTGCGCCTTTTTATCAACTGGTTCAGGGTTATGTCTTGCAGCAAAATCATCAATTAATGTTTCGATGAGATTTTTCTTCATATATACATCAAAACTTAAAGAGCAAATCAAAGTAAAAAATTGTAAGAATTCTTTTTCTTCGTCTGAAATATCTTTTAAATGTGCAAAAGAAGCATCAGAAGTTTCTGCGCGATTCATAATGTCTTTTGAAAGTGAACCGATTTGAGATTTGCACATTTCATATACTTCTGTATAAATATCATCTAAGTTCGCACCGTCTTCCACATCAAAGAAATTTTCAGTCAATGGATCGAGGACTTTCTTAATATCGCTGATTGATAAAATGCTCTTAAAGTAATAAATAAAAGCAAGAATATAAAGATGATCTTTTGAATATTTTTTCTTAACGGGTGCAGGTAATAAATCATTTTTCGTATAATTATTAATCATTGTTTTGGTTAAAATTTTATCATCCGGATGGCGTTTCCCTTCCCGCAGATGTTCATCCATAAATGTAGTTACCTGATCCATATATAAATTAATATTCGGTAGTTCTGCTGGTTTGATATAATTTAGCTTGGCAAGTTTTTTCAGCATTTCTTTCACAAATTGAGTGTTGCTTTCCATAGTAGTCTCCATTCTAGCCATTTATATGACTTCTAGCTGTATGTGATAGGACACTTCCTGAGGGTTTATCATAAAAAATAAATGGAATTTTCTAAATTCAAAAACATTACATAACAGGATGAACCCTCAGAAAATGCATGTGATATTCTATTTAACGACAGTAAATATATTATGTTACATCGTGCTAATATACATATCACATTATATAGTATTTAAAACTAGATAGCAAGGTCTTATTTATTCTTTCATGACAATCAAGAGAAAACAATTTGTATTTGGGAGTAGAAAAACGATAAGAGGCAGTAACGTATAGAAATTCATATGTATTATTATGTAAAAAAATGGTATATTAAAGCTGTAAAAAACAGACAACATCATAAAAAGCGTGACAATTCTTAGTGCGTATTGTATAATAGTTATCATAGAATACACGTTTCAGTGATGTATTTATGAAAGAGGGGCAGCACCCCGGAGGAGGAGTATTATGGGAGTATTAACAAGATTTAAGGACATTATGGCATCTAATATCAATGCATTATTAGATAAATGTGAAGATCCGGAGAAGATGATTGATCAGTACATGCGTAACCTTGAGAGTGATTTAGGAAAGGTTAAGGCAGAAACAGCTTCTGTTATGGCAGAAGAGACAAGAGCAAAGAGAGAGTTAGATGAATGTAATGAGCAGATTGCAAAGATGCAGTCTTATGCTGAAAAGGCATTAGTTGCAGGCAATGAGTCTGATGCAAGAACATTCTTAGAGAAGAAACAGCAGCTTGCAAATACACAGGCAGCACTTCAGCAGTCATATACAATAGCAGCTGACAATGCAGCAAAGATGCGTCAGATGCATGATAAGTTGGTTAAGGATATCCAGAGTTTAGAGGCTAGAAAAGCATCTATTAAAGCGAAAGTAGCAGCAGCTAAGGCTCAGGAACGTATTAACAAGGTGGGTTCTAGTGCAATTGGTGCCAATAATAGCATGGAAGCTTTTAATAGAATGGAAGCTAAGGCAAACAAGATGTTAGATGAAGCAAATGCAATGTCAGAATTGAATCAGTCACAGGCAGATTCAGATGTTGACAGTCTTGCAGCAAAGTATGATTCAGCACCACAGGATGCAGCAGTAGATGATGAACTTGCAGCATTGAAGGCGAAGATGGGATTATAATAGTTCGTAAGGATACATAAATTATAGTATTCAGAACCAATTCATGGGAAACTGTGCGTTGGTTCTGAATTATTATCATAAGAAATGAGAATTGGAGTATAATATGGGATTATTCAGTAAACAGCTTGCAAATGTTGTTGAGTGGGAAGAATACAGAGATGATTGTATTTTCTGGAAATGGACGAATCGTGAAATCAAAAAGGGAAGTAAGTTGATTATTCGTGCCGGTCAGGATGCGATTTTCATGTACAATGGAAAGATGGAAGGTGTCTTTAAGGATGAAGGAAGTTTTGATATTGAATCAGATATCATTCCATTTTTATCAACTTTAAAAGGATTTAAGTTCGGCTTTAACAGTGGAATTCGTGCAGAAGTACTGTTTGTGAATACAAAAGAATTTACAGTAAAGTGGGGAACAAAGAATCCGATTGCAATTCCGGCACCGTCTCTTCCGGGCGGTATGCCAATCCGTGCATTTGGTACATTTAGTTTTAAGGTAAGTGATTATTTATGCCTGATTGATAAGGTTGCAGGTGTGAAGCAGACGTACAGTGTGGAAGATATCAGAGAACGTGTAACAGCAGTCTTAGACCAGTTGTTGATGAAGTGGATTTCTAAAGAAGGCAAGGATATGTTCAATCTTCAGGCAAATGCATATGATATTTCTGCCGGTATTAAAGATGATTTGGATATGCAGATGTCTAAGATTGGTATCGCAATCACAGATTTTAATGTATCAAGTTTCTCATATCCGGAAGAGATTCAGAAGATGCAGAACAAAGCGGCTTCACAGAGCATGGTTGGAGATATGAATCGTTATACACAGATGGCGATGGCAGATTCTATCGGAAAAGGTTCAGGACATTCTGGCATTGCCGGAGATATGATGAGCATGCAGATGGGTATGCAAATGGGACAGCAGATGATGCAGCAGATGAAAGAAGCTAATAATGCATCACAGCAGAGTGCACCGACAGGAAATGGAACAGTTCCAAAGTTTTGTCCGGAATGTGGTTCACCGACAAATGGTGCAAAATTCTGTTCCAATTGTGGACAAAAGCTGATATAATAGAATAAATGTATATAAAAAGGGGCTGCTGTATGAAGTGATTCATGCAACAGCGTCTTTTTTCTGTTTGCGCAAATAGTGTGCATAGATTGTTTTGACGATTATCGCAGTTGTTGCAGGCGACAGGAGGCACATCAATGCTATTTGTCGTGCTAGGGATGTTTAGAGAATGGAGACAGTTATGAAGTTAGATGGCTTAAATGATATGCAGAAACGAGCGGTCAAAAGGACAGAAGGACCGCTTCTGATTATTGCAGGAGCCGGTTCCGGTAAGACCAGAGTACTTACGAATCGAATTGCATATTTGATAGATGAGTGTGAAGTGAGTCCGTATAATATATTAGCAATTACGTTCACAAACAAGGCAGCAAAAGAGATGAAAGAGCGTGTGGAGCAGACGGTACCGGAAGGCGGTCAGGTGTGGGTAAGCACGTTCCATTCTACGTGTGTTCGAATTTTACGCAGGTATATTGATCGTTTGGGATACAGTACAAACTTTACGATTTATGATACAGATGACCAAAAGAGTGTTGTCAAAGAAATCTGTAAAAAAATGAATATTGATACGAAAATGCTAAAAGAACGTACCATTTTAAATGAAATCTCAAAGGCAAAAGATGAGATGATTACACCGGATGAGATGGAGTTGAACGCCGGAAATGACTACAATGGGAAGCGAATTGCCAATGTATACAGAGAATATCAGAAGACGCTGAAACTCAATAATGCACTTGATTTTGATGATTTGATTTTTAAGACGGTAGAATTATTTGAACGCAATGAAGATGTGTTGGATTCTTATCAGGAACGCTTCCGTTATATCATGGTTGATGAGTATCAGGATACGAACTCAAGTCAGTTTCGTCTGATTTGGCTGCTTGCAAAAAAATATGGCAATTTGTGTGTTGTGGGTGATGATGATCAGTCTATTTATAAGTTTCGTGGTGCTAATATTGGAAATATTTTGAATTTTGAATCTGCATTTTTAGGGGCAAAGGTTATTAAGCTGGAACAAAATTACCGTTCTACACAGACGATTCTGGATGCGGCAAATAGCGTGATTCAACATAATATAGGGCGTAAAGATAAGTCGCTATGGACGGAAAATGGCGAAGGCGAGAAGATTCATTTTGATGTATATCAGGATGGTTATCAGGAAGCAGAAGGCGTGGTAAACAGTATCTGTGATAAAGTTCGTGATGGTTGGAATTATGATGATATTGCGATTCTTTACAGAACGAATGCACAGTCACGTCTGTTAGAAGAAAAGCTTCTGATGCGCAATGTTCCGTATCGGATTTATGGTGGTGTAAACTTCTATCAGCGTAAAGAAATCAAGGATATTTTAGCATACTTAAAGACAATTGATAACGGTATGGATGGACAGGCAGTAAAACGTATTATCAATGTACCAAAGCGAGGAATTGGTGCGACAACGATTGAGCGAATTCAGACATTTGCAGATGAAAACGACTGTACATTTTGGGATGCATTGTGCAACGCAGAACATATTCCGTCGTTGGGACGTTCTTATAAGAAGTTAGAACCATTTATTACGATGATGTTAGGATTCAAGGCAAAGATGCAATATCTGACGATTCAGGAATTGACGGAGACGATTCTAGAAGACATCGGCTATATGGAGGCACTTGCAGAGTCGGAAACGAAAGACGAAGTGCAGGCACGTCAGGAAAATATTGACGAATTTATGAATAAAATCATTGCTTATGAGACGGCAGAAGATAGGGAAGAAGAACCGACGTTGAGCGGATTTTTGGAAGAAGTAGCACTCGTATCGGATATTGATAACCTGAATCAGACAGGGGAACAGGTTATGCTGATGACGTTACATAGTGCGAAGGGTCTGGAATTTCCGATTGTGTATATGACAGGTCTAGAAGACGGATTGTTCCCAAGTTATTTGTCAATTATGTCTGATGATCCGACCGATGTAGAGGAAGAACGTCGTTTGTGTTATGTAGGAATTACAAGAGCGAAGAAAGAACTGACGATTAGTAGTGCGAAGATGCGTATGGTGCGTGGTGAGACACAGATGAATAAGGTGTCTCGCTTTGTCAAAGAGATTCCGGAAAAGTATTTGGAAATGGACAATCACACAGATCATCGTGGGGGCAAATCAGTTTCTTTTGGTGGAGAAGCAGATCCAGATGCAGAGGGAAGATATAACTTCCGTGCCAATGCAAAATCTCTGTTACAGATGTATGGCAGTGGAACAGCTGCGCAGTCAGACAATAATCGTGTCAAAATTGATGGTGCAGGTAAGTCTACCTATATGCAGAGAATGAAAAATACGTACCAGAAAGCGGCATATGATACAGCTTATGATCGCAATAAAAAGCCGTCGTACAGCAGAAATACCACGAATTATAGTGCAGGTGCACAAGGAATTGTGAAAAAAGTGGCAAATGCAGAACCGAATAAAAAGGTTGGTTTTGGGAAAGAATTTCCTATGGATTTGTTTGATTTAAAGAAGCCTGCAAAGAAGCAGGAGACACAGGTTGTATCTTCACAAGGAAATCATGTGAAGCCGACTACGGAACAGTTCAAGAAGGCATTTTCTGCAAAAGAGTCTTATAGCACACAACGGATTCGCAGTGAAGTCGCACAGGTAAAGTCCGATAGAGCAGGAAATGCAGAGAAAATCTTAGGCTATGGCGTTGGAGATACGGTTGTCAGCGCAAAGTTTGGTACAGGTGTTGTTCGCAAGATTGAGACGGGCGACAGGGATTATATGGTTACAACAGAATTTGAAGAATATGGTAATCGCAGGATGTTAGCTGGCTTTGCAAAATTGAAAAAACAGTAGTATTTTTTGAGGACATATGGTATACTATTATCAATAAAAAATATATTTGGTGATTTCACAAAGAAAGGGGATTTTTTATGAATAAAGATAAGATTGAAGAATTGATTGCAGCAAGCAAGTTAAACAGCTTGTTAAATAAGCAGGAAGAAGAACAGAAGAAGAACAATTGCATTATTGCAATTCTTGCAATTATCGGTGCTGTTGCAGCAGTAGCAGCAATCGCATATGGTGTATATCGTTATTTTACACCAGATTACTTAGATGATTTCGATGACGATTTTGAAGATGATGACTTCGAAGATGATGATTTTGAAGATGACTTTGAAGACGAAGAATAATAAATTCTTAGAACAGAAACGTTAGGCGGATACCACTGGTCGTTGATTCGGCTGGTGGTATTCTTTCATTTATTTTATGATTTTAAAGGAGAACATTTGTGAAAAAGGGACAGGAATATATTGGAACCGTACAGTATGCAGATTTTCCAAACAAGGCAGTTGTATTTGTAGAATCGGAAGATCCACAGGAGAATGGAAGCAAGGTAATCGTTAAAAATTCAATACCGGGACAGAAGGTTCGTTTTGTCATCAATAAGAAGAGAAAAGACCGTTGTGAGGGAAGATTATTAGAAGTATTAGAATCGGCGAAGACTGAGACAAATACACGTTGTGCACACTTTGGACAGTGCGGTGGATGTGTGTATCAGCCGGTGGATTATCAGGCACAGTTGGAAATGAAGCAGGCACAGGTGAAGAAAATTCTAGATGGTGCAATCACAACACCGTATGATTACGAAGGGATTCTTGGCAGTCCTGTATTTGAAAGTTACCGCAATAAGATGGAATTTACTTTTGGAGATGAGGTGAAAGATGGTGACCTTGCACTTGGTATGCATAAGCGCAATAGTATGTATGATATTGTGACTGTCAGCGAATGTCGTATTGTGGATGCAGATTATCGTAAGATTTTGGATTGCGTCTGTTCATATTTTAAAGAGAAAAATATCCCATATTATCATAAGGTTCGTCATGAAGGATATTTAAGACATCTCTTGGTGCGTAAGGCAGTTAAGACACAGCAGATTCTTGTAGATATTGTGACAAGTACACAGATTGATTTTGATATGACAGAGTTGGCTTTGCTGTTACAGAACCTTTCCCTTGATGGCGAAATCGTTGGATTCTTACATACAGTCAATGACAGCGTGGCGGATGTGGTAAAGAATGAAGGAACGACAATTCTTTTTGGCAGGGACTATATCGAAGAGGAATTGTTGGGATTGACATTCCAGATTACGCCATTTTCATTTTTTCAGACCAATTCACTTGGTGCAGAAGTGTTGTATTCGAAGGCAAGAGAATATGTCGGCGATACAAAGGACAAGGTTGTATTTGACTTGTATAGTGGAACAGGAACGATTGCACAGATTATCGCACCGGTCGCAAAGAAGGTTATCGGCGTAGAAATCGTAGAAGAAGCCGTTGTTGCAGCCAGAGAAAATGCAAAGTTAAATGGATTAAATAACTGTGAATTTATCGCAGATGATGTTTTAAAGGCATTAGATCACATCGAAGAACGCCCGGATTACATCATCTTAGACCCACCAAGAGATGGAATCCATCCAAAGGCATTAGAGAAAATTATTCAGTACGGTGTAGACCAGATGGTATACATATCATGTAAGCCAACCTCCCTTGCCAGAGATTTGGAAATGTTGCAGGCAAGAGGATATCATGTCAAGAAAGCAAGCTGCGTGGATATGTTCCCGGGAACACAGCATGTGGAGAGCTGTGTGTTGCTATGTCGCACAGATTCCTAGAAATCCTTGATTTTACGCAGTTTTTCGACCATTTTGTATTCACACCAAATGAAGAAAATGTGTTAGAAAAAGAGTTAAAA
>AUXO018283857.1_pt1 | contig 10427 bp, 6 predicted proteins | sample 768731 | NCBI WGS metagenome assembly AUXO01 (sample SAMN02715735, study PRJNA202380) | gut metagenome | biome: sheep rumen | host: Ovis aries | place: New Zealand: Palmerston North | reverse complement strand
AACATAAAGCAGCTCCATAACCAGTTACAATACCACCAAAAATAGCTAACAATAATCGTGTTCCTGGTAACATACTATTACCAAATTCAGCTACTTCTGGTACTACTTCATTAATTCCTTTAAAGAAGCGGAAACTACCGCTCTTAATGGTATCAAAGATTCCTCCACCAACTCCCGCTGTTCCATTATTAATAGCTTCTAACATTTCTTTACTATTAGTAATTAAATAAACAAACGGACTAATTGTAAAGGCTGATATTAAATTCAAAAAGATGGTTTGGGTAATAATGGAAACAAGAGTAAGTAACGCAAATCTTTTACTTAAGCCTTTCCAACTAAAGACAAGTAATGGCACATTGATTAACATAACAAATGTACCTAAGTTATTACTTAAGAAATTAGCTACATCTTCATTATTACCATATTTACCAAATAAACCAACTATTAATTGAGAAATACCAGTAGCTCCACCTGAATAAAAGCCACATAGAAGGAGAATCCAAGATACACCAAAGGCGTAAATGATGGAACCAAGAATTACTTTAAAATAATAATTAATGGTCTTCTTTCGATCTATTTTTCTTTTTTCTTCCGGAGTCATTTCTACATAACGAACTTTATTATCCATATTATCTTACACTTGCGCCGCTTTCAGCATCTTTAACTGTAACAACTTCTAAATTCTTACCATCTTCTGCACATAGAACCATACCATTAGATTCTACACCACGAATAATGGCTTTTTTAAGATTTGTTACCACTATAACTTTTTTACCAACAAATTCTTCAGGTTGATAATATTTTGCGATACCAGAAACAATTTGTCTTACTTCATTACCGATTTTAATCTTCGATACTAATAATTTATCCGCATTTTCATGTTTCTTACATTCTAAGACAACACCAACTTTTAATTCTACTTTGCTAAAATCTTCAATGCTGATTTCATTAATTTCTTTAACTTCTTCTTTTACTTCTTTTGTTTCATTTAAAGTTGAAAAATAAGCTAATTCTTTACTTACATCTAAACGATCAAATAAATGTTCAATCTTATGTAATTGATGATTTTTATAATCATGACCAAATTTTAAATCAACAAAAGTATTAGAATTAACATTTAAAGCATCTAAAACAATTTTTGAAGTCTTAACTAAATATGGACTTGCTAAAACAGTTGCAATTCGAATTACTTCTATTAAATGATACATTACACTTGCAAGTTCATCTTTTCTATTTTCATCTTTTACTAAAGACCAAGGCGTAGTTTCATCAATATATTTATTAGCTCTTCTAATTAATTCCCAAGTCTTTTCCACCGCATCTTGTAATCTAAATTCTGTGAAAGCTTTATTAACTTCTGCAATTACTTCACTGATTTTATCTTCAAGATTTTTGTCAAAAGCTGTTTCTTTATAATTAGCTGGAATGATAGAATTAAAATATTTATCAACCATAGAAAATGTACGCGATACTAAATTACCATAATCATTTACTAAATCATTATTATAACGTTCAATAAAACGATCATAACTAAATAAGCCATCATTACCTAAAGGCATTTCTTTTACTAAATAATAACGAACACTATCTGAACCATAACGATCATATAAATAATTTGGATATACCGCATTACCTCTTGATTTACTCATTTTACCATCACGGGCTAGTATCCAACCATGAGCAATAAGTTTAAAATTAAGTGGTAAATCAAGAGCCATTAACATGATAGGCCAATATACCGCATGGAATCTTAAAATATCTTTACCAATAACATGATAAGTATTAACACCACTTAACCAATAATCTTTAAATTTTTGATCATCTTCTTGTAGATATCCTAGAGCACTAATATAATTCGTTAACGCATCAATCCAAACATAAACAACATGTTTAGGATTAGATAAAACAGGAATACCCCATTTAAAACTAGTTCTTGATACACATAAATCATCTAAACCTGATTCAATAAAAGAAACCACTTCATTCTTTCTAGTTTCGGGCATAATAAAATCAGGATGATCTTTGATATATTTTAATAATCTATCTTGATATTTACTAAGACGTAAGAAATAAGCTTCTTCCGATACTATTTTAGTTGGCTTTCCACAATCTGGACAAGTACCATCTTCATTAAGTTGAGTCTTAGTAAAGAAAGTTTCACATGATACACAATATGCCCCACTATATGAACCTAAATAGATATCATCTTGTTTAAGTAATCTTTCAAAGATTTGTTGAACTGTTTTGACATGATTTTCATCCGTAGTTCTTATAAAATAATCATAAGAAATATCTAAATCCTTCCAAACAGCTTTGGCTTTTGCAGCAATACCATCTACAAAGTCTTGCGGTTTAAGTCCCGCTTCCTTAGCTTTTTCTTCAATCTTTTGACCATGTTCATCCATTCCAGTTAAATAGAATGTTTCATGATTAGATTGACGATGATAACGTGCAAAGACATCACAAGCCACCGTTGAATAAGAATTACCTAGTTGGGGTGTACCACTAGCATAATAAATCGGTGTTGTTACAAAACATTTTTTACACATAATAACCTCTTATTTACTAGCGTTAGTATTTACTTCTACAGCGTATTTACGGAAAATATTTTTTGTCATCTTAAAGCTTTCTTCAATTTCAATTGGCACGATTTCATTATGTTGTAAGCCTAAAACAATTCCTGAATTACCAGCTAATAATTCTTGAACTGCTACTACCCCAAAACGAGTAGCTAAAACACGGTCAAATGGAGTTGGAATACCACCTCTTTGAATATGACCAAGAATAGTAGCTCGAGAATCAAAACCTGTTTCATCTTTAATTTTCTTTGCTAAGGCATCAACATCAGTGATATGTTCTGTAAAGACAATTAAGATATGACGACGTTGTTGTTCTTTTGCTCTATTAACGACTTCCATTACACGTTCTACTGTATAACCAGTTTCACTAGTAACGATTAAATCACAACCTCCAGCAACACCAGCAGCATACGCAATATCACCACAATGACGTCCCATTACTTCAATAATTGAACATCTTTGATGTGAATTAGAAGTATCTCTTAATTTATCAATACATTCAACGGCTGTATTAACAGCTGTATCGAAACCAATAGTAATTTCCGATGACGCAATATCATTATCAATAGTTCCAGGAATACCAACACAATGAATACCTAAATCATGTAATCTTTTTGCACCACGATATGTACCATCACCGCCGATAACTACTAACGCATCAATACCTAATTTCTTTAAATTATCAGCACCTTTTTTTGTTACTTCCATATCTGCAAATTCAGGTAAACGAGCTGTGCCTAAAATTGTACCACCACGATTGATAATATTAGTAACGGAACCTCTAGTTAAAGGACGAATATCATTTTGAACTAGTCCTAAATAACCATTATAAACACCATATACTTCTAAACCATTATTAATTCCGCTTCTCACTATCGCTCTAATCGCAGCATTCATTCCTGGGGCATCACCACCAGAAGTTAAAACTGCAATTTTATGTATTTTTTTCATAGTATTCCTCTTTCTATTTTAATTTTTCTAAATGCCAAATATTCTTAGCGTATTCTTCAATACAACGGTCTCCAGCAAAAATACCAGCTTCCGCAATATTAATTAATGACATCTTAGCAAATTCTTTCTTATTTCGATAAGTATGATCCATTTTATTATACACTTGAATATAATTTTCATAATCCGCAAAACACATATATTGATCAGCTACCGGACCAAGATATAATAAATAATTAACAATATTATTAAAGCTCTTTCCCGCAAAACCTTTTTTAAGTCGTTCAATAATTTTCATTAAACTGCTTGAATTATTATAATAATATAATGAATTATAACCAGCATTCCATAAATTATTAACTTCTTTAGCTGATAAACCAAAGATAAAGATATTATCACTGCCAACCGCATCATGGATTTCGACATTAGCTCCATCCATAGTACCAAAAGTAATTGCCCCATTAATCATGAATTTCATATTGCTTGTTCCACTAGCTTCTTTACCAGCTAAACTGATTTGTTCGCTAATTTCACTTGCGGGGATTAATTTTTCCGCTGTTGTGACACAATAATCTTCGACAAAGACTACATTAAGTTTCTTCTTAATTTCTGGATGCATATCCAAATCTTTAGAAATATAATTGATTAATTCAATTACTTCTTTCGCATGATAATATCCAGGAGCAGCTTTTGCACCAAAGATATAAGTTTGTGGAGTAATTTCTAAATTAGGATTTTCAATTAATAAATTATATAATTCAATAATTTTTAAGACATTTAATAATTGTCTCTTATAAGCATGTAATCTTTTAACTTGCGAATCAAAACGCGTTTTAGGATCAATAATTGTTCCTTGTTTTTTCTTAAGCCAATTACTAAATTCTACTTTATTGTCTTCTTTAATGGCTAATAATTTCTTTAAGACTTCATCATCATCTTCATATTTACGGAAATCTTTTAATTTGGATGCATCTTTATACCAATCATGACCGATTGTTTCATCAAGTAATTGGGATAATCCTGGATTAGATTGATGTAACCAACGACGATGTGAGATACCATTAGTAACATTAGTGAATTTCTCTGGTGTTAATTCATAGAAATCTTTAAAAGTTTCTTTCTTTATGATTTCACTATGTAAACTTGATACACCATTAACATGATGACTAGCTAAAATACTTAGATTAGCCATTCTAAAATGATTATCCATAATTAAAGATAGACTAGCAGCTTTATCCCAGTTATTAGGATATTTACGCCATACTTGTTCCATAAAACGCTTATTAATTTCTTGTAAGATTTGATAAATTCTTGGAAGAGTTCTTAACACTAAATCTAAATTCCAAGTTTCAAGTGCTTCAGCCATAACTGTATGATTAGTATAAGCTACTGTTTTAGTAACTATATCCCAAGCTTCATCCCAACCAAGTTCTAAATCATCCATTAAGATTCTCATCATTTCGGGAATACATAAAGCAGGATGGGTATCATTAATATGAATAGCCGCTTTGGTTGGTAAAGTATGAATATCCCCATAACGTTTTAAATGGTCATTAATGATATTTTGAACAGAGGCTGATACTAAGAAATATTGTTGTTTAAGTCTTAAAGTCTTACCTTGAGAATGATCATCCGATGGATATAATACTTTAGTTATTACTTCAGCTTGACTAGCTTTTTCCATTGCTTTAAAATAATCACCTTGGGAGAATGACTTCATATCAAAAGTACTAATTGCTCTTGATTGCCATAAACGAAGAGTAGTTACAATATCGGAACCACCACCAGAAATAAGTAAATCATAAGGCATTGCTTCAATGACTGAATCATCATGATATTCAACCTTCATTTTACCATTTTCAAATTTTTCCGTTACCCATCCACCAAAACGAACCTTTAGTACTCTATCGGAACGAGGTACTAACCAAACTTCACCACCTGGTAACCAAACATCAGGCATTTCTGTTTGCCAACCATCAACTATTTTTTGTCTAAAAAGGCCATATTCATAACGTAAGGAAAAGCCCATAGCTGGATAATTAAGACTAGCTAAACTGTCCATAAAACAAGCTGCTAAACGTCCTAAACCACCATTACCTAAACCGGCATCAGGTTCTAATTCATATAATTCATCCAAATCAATATTTTCATCAGCTAAGGTTTTTTTGTATTGTTCAACAATTCCTAAATTATAAAGATTTGTTTTTAAACTTCTACCAACTAAGAATTCCATGCATAAATAATAAACACGTTTCTTTTGTTGTTGTTTCATCTTTTTATTAAATTGTCGTTTTTCTTCTAATAAAATATCAAGAACTGTCATACTTACAGCTTTATATAATTGTTCTTTGGATGCATCTTTAAAATTAACACCAAAATAACGATTTAATTTTTCTTCAATATTATTCTTGATTTCTTTATTGGTTATTGAATAAGCCATATTTCCTCCAGTGAGGTAATTAGATAAAAATATTTAATTAATTATTATCTAATTACATCAGAATCTTTTTATATAAATCTAAATATACTTTAGCGGATTTATCCCAACTAAAATCTATTTGCATAACTTTCTTAATTTTATTATTCCAATCATCGTTTTTATAATCATCAAGGGCTCTAAAAACCATTTCTTTTAAAGAATTAGGTTCCATTCCTTCAAAAGTATAACCATTACCACATTCTAAAGAAAAATCTTTAATGGAATCTTTTAAACCACCGGTAACTCTTACCATAGGAATTGTACCATAACGTGATGCGATCATTTGACTTAAGCCACATGGTTCTGATGCTGATGGCATTAAGAATAAATCACAACCAGCATAAATTCGACGGGCAAGACCTTGATCAAAAGCTAAAATAGTTTTTATTTTATCTGGATATTTATTTTCTAAATCTTTAAAGAAATTTTCAAAATATTCATCACCTGTGCCAAGAATTACCATTTGTAAATCTTTTTGTAAAATTTCTTCACAACACTTAGATAAAATATTTAACCCTTTATGAGCTACTAGACGTGTAACCATACCAATTAATGGTACATTCTTTTCTTTTAAACCAATTTCTTTTTGTAAATAAGTTTTATTGATTTTCTTATTTTCTATATTATCAGAATTAAATTTACTAACAATATTTTTATCTGTTTCTGGATTATAGAATTCATAATCAATACCGTTTAAGATACCTAATACTTTACCTTCAAGGCTTGCTTTTTTAATTATATCTTCTAAACCATGAGCAAAAGCTGCATCTTTGATTTCTTCCGCATAACTAGGACTAACAGTTGAAACAATATTAGATGTTTCAATAGCCCCTTTCATAATATTTAACATACCATGATATTCAAGAAGATAACTATCATTTTTATCAATACCAAATACATCTTCAATAAAATTATTATCTTGACTAAAGATGCCTTGATATTCAATATTATGAATAGTAAAAATACGTTTTAATTGTTTGAATTCATTTTTATAATAATAATGGGTTCTAAGGTAAACCGGAACCATTCCCGTTTGCCAATCATGACAATGAATAATATTTGGATATTCTTTAAGTCTAATTATTACTTCAATAACGGCTTTGGAAAAGAAAGCGAATCTTTCCGCATCATCAAAATAACCATAGAGTTTATCTCTTTTAAAATAATATTCATTATCGATAAAATAGAATTTAACACCTTTATAAGAACATTGATAAATACCACAATATTGTTTACGCCAACTTAAGTCAACAGTAAAACTATCGATAAATTTTAATTTAGTGGCCATATCTTTAGAAATTGAGGCATATAAAGGTAAATAAACACTTACTTCATATTCTTTATTTGATTCACTAATTAAACGTTTAGGTAAGCTACCTATAACTTCTCCTAGACCTCCAGAAGTAAAGAAGGGTTGACATTCACTAGCGACAAACGCAATTCTCTTTTTCTTCATTTTTTATTTCCTTGTTAATTAGACTGTTTGATATTTACCTAAATAATAAGGTACTTCTTCACAGCCAGATAAATTATTATTTTCTCTAATGGTAACATTCTTATCGGTTACGACATGATCAAGTGTTACTTTATTTTCAACGATGGTATCTTGCATCAAAATACTATTTTTAACAACTGCACCTTTAGCAATTTTTACCCCTCTAAAGATAATGGAATTGATAACTTGACCTTCAATAATACAACCATCCGCAATAAAGCAATTTTCGACTTTCGCATTATCGCCATAACGAGTAGGTGCACTATCACGAACTTTTGTATAAATCTTTCTTTCTTCATCACCAAAGAGTTCATTTCTTACTTTTTCATCTAAAAGTAACATATTAGCTTTAAAATAATTAGCCATTGAACTCATCTTTAGATAGATTTTATCATAATTATAACCATACATCTTAAGTGATTTATAATTACCATAAATAACATCTTGGGTAAAACTCTTAGCACCTGTAACAAGGGCATCAGATAATAATGATACTAAAAGTGATTTGGAAATAACCGTAATATTTAAATGTACATTTGCTTTAGAACCAGGTTTAGAATGTAAATTGATTTTTTCTACTATTCCTTCACTATTTACATTTAAAGATAAATTATGATATAAATCACTAGTTACATTTAAAGTTTTATAAACTAAAGTGATATCAGCACCACTTTCTTTATGTTTCTTTAGAACATCATTATAATCAACGATATTAACACTATCCGAATCAGTTAAGACAAAATAATCAACTTTCGCTTTAGTGATATAACCGCTAACACTTTGTAATGCTTCAAAACGATTTTCATATAAGAAATCACTACGATGAGAAGAGAAAGGAGGGAAAATGATTAAACCACCATTTTTTCTTGATAAATCCCAATCTTTACCACTACCAACGTGATCCATTAAGGATTGATAATTCTTTTGGGTAAGAATACCAATATCAGTGATATCCGCATAAAGGAAATTAGATAAAGTAAAATCGATTAAACGATAACGAGCACCAAAAGGAATTGATGCGGAAGTACGTTTTCTAGTTAATTCATCAATAGTTTCATTATGGATACTAGAAAAAATAATAGCTGCTACATTACTCATTCTACATTTCCTCCTCTAAATTAGCGCCAGCATCAACTGTTGTGCTATTTTTAATTTTGACATTACGACCAATAACGGTAATTTCTTTGCCTTCTTCTTTGGCTAAACCAATTTTACATTTTGCGCCAATTTTAACATTTTCATCAATAATAGAATATTCTACAACACTATTTTTACCAATAACAGTATCGGAGAAAATAACACTATCTCTAACAATAGCACCTTCTTCAATAGTTACATTCTTACCAATGACACTATTGATAATCGTACCATATATTTTTGATCCTGTTGCAACTAACGAATTATGTAATTCACATTTAGGTGCAAGATAAGCGGGACTAGCCGCATTATTTCTTGAATAGATCTTCCAATTTGTATCATAAATATCAAAATTAGGTTCATTACCTAGTAAATCTTGATTTGCTTCCCAAAGTGAAGAAATTGTACCTACATCTTTCCAATAACCTTCAAATGGATATGCTATCATTTTCATACCTTCATTTAACATAGTTGGAATGATGTTTTTACCAAAGTCATTACTACTTTTTTCATCCATAGCATCTTTTCTTAAATATTCAAATAATTTATCAGTTTTAAAGATATAAATACCCATTGATGCTTTATTACTTTTTGGATGGGCTGGTTTTTCTTCAAATTCAATAATACGATTATTATCATCAGTATTCATAATACCAAAACGACTTGCTTCTTCAATTGGAACTGTCCGAACAGCTATCGTACAATCAGCATCATTATTGATATGTTCTTCTAACATCTTTTGATAATCCATCTTATAGATATGATCACCTGAGAGAATTAAAACATGATCGGGATGATAATTTTCAATAAAGGGAATATTTTGATAAATAGCATTAGCTGTTCCTTTATACCATTCCATTCTATCTTTAGCTTGATATGGTGGAAGGACATGAACACCTCCATATAATCTATCCAAATCCCATGGTTGTCCATTACCAATATATTCGTTTAAAATTAATGGTTGATATTGGGTTAGAACACCAACTGTGTCAATATCCGAATTAGAACAATTTGATAAAGTAAAATCGATAATTCGATATTTAGAACCAAAAGATACAGCTGGTTTAGCTACTTTGGTTGTTAAAGCTTTCAAACGACTGCCTTGTCCTCCAGCTAATAACATTGCGATACATTTTTTGTGACTATACATTCTCTACTCTCCTTAATATTACGCCACTATTATATGGCAAATCTATTACTATTCTTCCATCACAATGAATAATAGTTCCTTCAAGATTCTTCGATCCTGAATATTTAACATCTTCACTACAAAGAATTATTTCATAATCACCAGGTTCCGCATTAAAACAATATCCTGGCCATTCACAATAAGCAAAATTAATAATTGCAATTAATTTATCATTTCCACATTTTCTGTTGTACGCAAAAACACTATGCATTTTATCATCAACTACTAACCAAGAAAAACCATCCCAATAAGTAGTATCATCATAAAGTGCTGGGTGTTGCAAATATATTTTATTCAAATCACGAATATATTCATTTAATTTTTCATGTTTTTCATAGGCAAGAGAACTCCAATCGAGTTCTTTTTCTTCATTCCATTCATTAAATTGTCCGAACTCATAACCCATAAAATTAAGTTTTTTGCCAGGATGCGTCATCATATAAGTTAAATAAGATTTCACACCCGCAAATTTTTGATCATATTGACCAGGCATCTTTTGTAAAAGACTCTTCTTTAAATGGACTACTTCATCATGACTTAAAGCTAAGATATAATGTTCAGAGAAAATATAAGTTAATTGGAAAGTTATTAAACCAAAAT
>AUXO014628527.1_pt1 | contig 10428 bp, 9 predicted proteins | sample 768731 | NCBI WGS metagenome assembly AUXO01 (sample SAMN02715735, study PRJNA202380) | gut metagenome | biome: sheep rumen | host: Ovis aries | place: New Zealand: Palmerston North | reverse complement strand
ATTTATCCTGGATGAATTAAAAAACAATTCACAATTAAGAAAATTTTGTAACATTTCTAAAATTCCAAGCTTAAACTCCATAATTACTCGTTTATCTAAAATTAACATAACAACCATTGTTAATTTAGTAAACAGATTATTAAAAACTAATTTTACACGTAAACACAAAAAAAGATTAACTTTTTTGGTTGATGCAACTCCAGTCGATGTTGATATGAATTTTTTAAGATCAACATATAGCAAGAAATATCTTGAAAAATTAGATTTGAAATGGTCATATTCATCATCTAAAGGACATTAATTGGCTAAAAAATTATTATGATACTAGAAAAAGAGTCATTGACTCCTGTAATGATATTAATCCATCAAGGAGCACCACATGATACAAAATTTTCACAGAAATAATGGAAAACCTAAAAAAAGCAAGAATAATCAAACCATTAGATATATTGCTCTTTGACAAAGGATATTACATCTATGAAACTACCAAAAAGGTATATTAAACTTAAAATCGTACCATTAATCTTCCCTAAAACAACATTCAAAAAAGACAAATTAATGACTTATTTACATTACCTGCTAGAACTATTTAAGAAAAATAAAAAGAATAAAGAAACAAAAAGATATTAAAGAAAGTAACAAATCAATTAATAAATTTAATAAAAATTGGAAACAATACAAACCAATAAGAGGATACATCGAAGACTTCTTCAAAGTATCCAAACAAGCATTCAATATGCACAAAATACACAAATATACAGTTAATTTATTCACAAAAGACATATTCTAAGAGTATATTAATAACCATTGTAGTAAATCAAACCTCTAAAATAAAATCAGCTCTACAAAAGCTTAGTCAAATGTGATTTAATCAAGGGGGCTAAAAGCCTATACTTTTTTACACTATCTGAATTTTTAGTATTTTGTCACAATAGGGGATGGAAATTAGTGGAAGTTTTTACACTTCCTTTAAATGTTATTCAAATAATAATCCAAACATCTTTCCAAAGATTAAGAGAATTATAAAATATATTAGAAGTACTCCATGAACATAAAAGAAATAAAGAGAATCTTTTCCCCTAATATCATGTTTATTATATTTATTTACTACATCAGGGAATATGATGGAAAACAGTATAACTATATAAGTACTGAGTAATATTACTCTAAGGATTAATGGAACTTTATCCAATATAGCATATAATACTATAGTTAATAACCCATTTCCTCCTGCAATCCACATTAATGCATATGTACTTAGAAATGTGAAATCATTATATTCATTAAATACTTTGGGTCTTAGTAATACATTAATTCCTGTTAATAAATAAGGTAAACCAAGTGAACAAGACAATAATAATGCTATAGCAAATTTTGGATAAAATGTAAAAGGATATGCTCCAAAAAGAATAAAAATTCCCCCAAGAAATATTTGAATACCTTCCAGTCTATTATTGTAAAACTCATGTTCACCAATTTTTATAGTAATTTTAATATTAAACAAGATAAATATCAAATGAATTTCAAAACATAATATGCATCCATAAACTAATAATAACAGCCAGTAAAGAATCCAGGAGTGATAAAGACCATATATAATACTTGGAATAAAGATGATTGAACTAAATATTAAAATAATCCAATCAAGTTTTAAGGACTTGTTCAGTTTATTCTGATATCTTTCATATTCTATATTCCTTCTTTCAACCATTAATGAATTAATGGTTAAGTTTTCGCGTTTTACTGAATCCCAATCAAAATATTCAAATTCATAACCACAATGTCTACAATAAATTTGTTCATTAAGATTTTCATAACCACACTTTTTACAATACTTCATAAAGCAACACTCCAATAATTGTTATCAAATTTATTAAAAGGTTATTATTATTTTGTAAAATTCCTTCGACTTTAAGTGATTCGCCATAATTTATATCATTTATTGAAACATTAAACTTGAAGTTTTTATAATGATTAATATTATTTGTATTTTGTTGATTATTTTCATCTTTATTGATTTGATGTGAAGAATAGTTTAAGTACTTTGAATAATAATTAAAACTCCTATTATTATCTAATTCTGGATTATATTCAGATTCTTTGATTGTATGAGTAGTATCAGCGAATATATTTTGAGTATTTGGTGTTGATTCATATACGGTATAATTAATGTCATCAGATGCAAAGCTACATGATAAAGACATTAAAAATAACAAAATAATCAATAGTTTTAAATGCATATTATCCCTTTATTTAATAATTTTATCTATGTTTGTTATTTTTAGATAACTTTTTATAAATAATTAATTTTAATAGATAATAAGTAGAGGTTACTTGAATTTTTCGATGTTTCACATTCAGCAGAGTTAAAAACATGATAATTAGTTAATTTTAATTATTATTAAAAAAATATGGATTGTAAAAAAAGGTTATTTTGAATTAATGAATATTAATGTTTTTTTTTTATTATTTGAGTGGGACTTCGTAAAAATCAATTTTAATAATTTAAGCTCAAATGATGGGTGTTATTTTACTAATTTAGGAAATTATTTGAAGAAGAAAGTATAGTTTTGTTGGACACTCAAGCAAATTATAAAACTAATAAAAATATAATAAGGTTAATAATTTTAAGAAAAGTCTATTAAAATAATAAAAATAATTAAAAAAGATGATAAAACTCAACAAAAACAGAAAAAAATAATGAAATAAGGATATAAAATAGTTAAATCAACAAAATAAGCAAATATACTGATTTTGAAGAAGAAAAAATAAAACTATAAAAAATTTTGTCATATACTCTATTTATTATTTTTTAATTCATAATATTTGATTAGGTTTTGGTACATGTTTTTAATTGCTGTATTTGTTGTTTTTCTGTGATTAAGGATGTTGTTTGAAACATAATATTTATATTTTATTATAGTTTAATATAACACATAAGGGTGAACCAATAATTAATAAAAATTAAACAGGCATATGATCTCAATTAAGTTATTTTTAAATAAAATATCCTCCTAAATTATCAAGATCTGTTATAATTTTCATCTTTGATTGATTTCTTAATGACCATTTTTGATCTAAAATTAATATCTGAATCTGTAGCAGGATTATCAACTTTTAAAGTCCTTTTTTTAGTTTTATAACATTTATTCTATTTTTAAGAATATTATTAACTGCGTTTTGAAGATTGTCTTTACTACAACATGGGTATATATCTTCCTGAGATGTTAACTCATTTCAAAATTTATGCACTTAACAGTTGGATTATTAAATAATCATATGATGAAGGATAGTGTATTTTCAAAGTATGATGTTAAAATAGTTTTACTGCTTCATTCCATCTTTTATTTTATATCTTTTTTGAAATGTTATTAATTTAATGTTGCTTATTTTTATTTTAAATCTATTGATTAATTAAGTGTTTATTTTTAAAAAGAGTTATATAGGTTTGATGATAATTTTTATAAAAAAAATAGGGTTGTTGTGGATTATAATTTATTTCCACAATTTCCGCAAATATTTGCATAATCCGGATTAGAATAACCACATTGATTACATTTTTTAAGGTTTATAGAAACATTTTCTTCAGAATTATCTATTTTTTTAGGCTGAAAATCATATTGATTATTCTGATTATTTCCTAAATTATTGTTCTGATAATTATTTAATTCATTATTATAATTATTATTCATTGTGTTCTGATTAAATCCTGTATTATTATTTTCAAATCTGTCACGATATAATAATGCGTAACATCTTGAGTTAAACATAATGAAAAAGTTATATAATATGTAAGTCATTATGAAAAAGCCTATTATTGGAATATTTACGAGTATCATACCGATTAATGAAATAAATGAACTAATAATATTAGTAACAAGTATTACAATAATTATTTTTCCTAAACCAATATTTCTTGCAGTATCATAAATGCTTCCAAATTGTAAAGCCTCTGAAATAGAATTTGTTTCTGTAAATCTACCTAAAGCAACAATATACATCGCTGAAAGGATGAAAAATACAATTGCAGCTATTACAGATAATATTAATACTAATACAACTGCAAAATCATTTCCTAATGAGGCCACTCCTAAAAGTATAATCATGTATATAGTAATAGGAATGAACATGTATATTATTTGAAGTACTATTCCTTTTATTCCATCAACAAAGTTTTTCACAGGTTCTAAACTTGGTAAAATATCATTATTATTTATTGATTCACGAATAATAGAAATTTGAATACCTTCAATAATTATTACTCCAATTATCAGTGCAACAAAAAATATCAAAGTAGTTATAATAAACGTACTGAATAATGGAGAATTAGCTAAAGATTTTGCAGGTAAATTAGTTATTTCGGATAAACCTACGGCTTGAAGTATTAATACAAAAAATAATACTGACAAGATTAATATAGGAATTCCTAAAACTAAAAATTTCTTAAAATCAGAAATTGGATAATGAAATGCATCTTTTATTATTTCAGTTATTTCCATTTTAAACCTCCCTTTAATAACGTAATTATTTTTATTATTAAACATTTAAAAATATTTTTTCTAATAAAATAGTTAAGGCTATGTTTTTAATCTAAACATAAATTATATTTATGGCAAAAATTATTTTTTAAACCTTAATTATATAAGTAACTAATAATATAAATTATACTCATGATTGAAGAGTATTTTTATGAAAATTATTCTATCGATTTTAAAGAAGATTACACTACTGAAAATGAGGCATATTACTTCATATTTAATAACAAAAGACAATTATTTTTAATAAATAATACTATTCCTCAAAATCAGAGTAAAATCAATGATTTAAAATTAGATTTTAATTTATATATTGGTACATATAATCAAAAAGAAGTTATAGTATCAAACACTAATAAAGAAACGGAAAATTTTCATAATTTATTCGATGTATACGATTTTAATCATGAACTTTACCAAATGGCATCAAGAGCAGTACTTGTAAGGGACTGGTATAAATCTCATCAGTACTGTGGAAGCTGTGGTAAAAAAACAGTCATAGACAAAAAGGATATGATGTTAATCTGTCCTGAATGTGGACAAATGCATTATCCGAGAATAGCACCAGCAATAATAGTTACTATAAATAATAATGGTAAACTCTTAATGGCAAAACATAGTTACCATAAAACTTCTAGTTATTCGTTAATTGCTGGTTTTGTTGAAGCTGGAGAATCAATAGAAGAAGCAGTAAAAAGAGAAGTTAAAGAAGAAGTTGGACTAGATATAAAAAATATTCAATATCTGAAAAGTCAACCTTGGCCATTTCCAAATTCTTTAATGTTAGGATTCACAGCAGACTATGATAATGGTGAAATTAAAGTTGATGGGGAAGAAATAGTAGATGCAAAATGGTTTAAACCAGAAGAAATAGAAATACCCTCATCAGACATAAGTATTTCCTCATGGTTAATAAATAACTATATTAAAATATATGGTGATAAATAATGCGAGAACGGATACAATTAATGATAATTGCTATTGTGGCAATAGCTGTAATAGGTACTCTTGTGGCCGTGGCTGCAACATATATTGATTTCGGAAATTTAACGGATTCAGGCAATGTTACATTAAATGTTAATGAGACTAAAAATAATACAAATCAAAGTTTACTAGATCAACTAACATCTCCTATAAAAGATACAATAGATAAAGCAACTGGTAGTGATTCAAGCAGTTCTTCACCAAGTACTACACCAAGTTCTAGTTCATCTAGTTCTTCAAGTTCAAGAAGTTCAAGCAGTCACTCTAGTTCAAGTGGTTCTTCCAGTGGTTCAAGTAGTCATTCAGGTTCTAGTTCAGGAAGTTCAAGTAGTCATTCAGGTTCTAGTTCTGGAAGTTCAAGTTCTGGAAGTTCCAGTTCCGGTGGATCTAGTTCTGGAAGTTCAGATTCTGGAAGTTCATCTGGTGGACCAGAAGGGGATTATATAATTTAGTTATCCTAAGATAACTATAATAACTATTTTTTTTATCTATTTAATTTTTAAAATAATATTTTCTAGTTTATTAATAACTTATTTTAACATATAAATTCTAAAACAAAAACTATTTTTATTGAAAAAAGAAAAGTGGGGGTTATCTAGTTTTTAAGTCCTTTAAGACCAGCAAATGATATTATTGCACCAATTACTATAAATAATACTGCTAGAATTGCAATAATATGAGTACTTTGTAATACTAAAGCATAATATTCGGGTTTAATAACTTTATTTCCCATTATAATAGCAAATACTGATGTAAAAATACCTAAACTAACAGTTTGACCAATAAGTCTCATTGCAGATAATGAAGCTGAAGCTCTGGAAGATTCTTCTACTGGAACTGTAGTGGTAATTAACAGTGTATTTGGTGATGAAAATAATCCATAACCTATACCATGCAAAGTCATTATAATTAAGATAATATACAATGGTGTTGAATTACTGAGAGTACATAATATAACGAATGCAACTGCAAGTATTATTAATCCACTGCCTGTTAAAATTTCTCCTTTACACTTTTTGATTAGAACACCAGCTAACAATGACATGAAAATCATAATAAATGGTGTGATAATCAGATACATTCCAGCCGTCTGTGCACTCATGCCCATAATGTACTGTAAATGATAATTATAAACATAGGTTACCATGAATGTGGCAAAATAACTGAATAAACATGCGAGATTTGCAGCACAAAAACGGATATTTTTAAATAATCTCATATCAAATATCGGATTACTACTTCTTAATTCCCAATATCCAAATAGTATTAATAGTAATATTCCAACAATTGTAATTAATTGTCCTGTAAATTCAAGTATTCTGGTAAAACCATAAACAAACATTATTATTCCAATACTATATAATGATGTGCCTATTGTATCAAAATTTTTGTTATCTTCATGTTTATATTCGCCTTGTACTTTATGAATAAGATAATAATTCAATAAAATTATAGGGATTGCTGCAAAAAATAAGCTTTGCCATCCAAAATTAAATATTAAACTTCCACCAAGTACGGGTGCTAATGCTATGCCTATATAAACTGCAGCTACTGCAATACCTATTGCCGGACCTTTTTTATTTTCAGGCATTGATTCTACTATTAATGCAATTGATGCAACATTTAATATTGCTGAACCAATACCTAATAATACTCTAAATAGTAATAGGATATATGCATCAGGTGACAATCCGGTTCCAATTGTTCCTATTAAAAAGATTATAATTCCTATTTTTAATACTTTATTTAATCCATATTTTTGACATATTTTTCCACAGGGTACTGAAAAAATTGCAATAGTTAATAAATATATTGTATCTACCCAGTTTTGTAGAATGTTGTTCATTGCAAATGATTTTGCAATTGAAGGTAATGCTACTGGAGCGGCATTAAGTAAAAATGCTACAATAACTGTTGCAAGTGATCCTGCAGCAATAATATACTTTTCTTGTGTTGAATACATTACTGATTCTCCATTCAATTTTTTATAATTATTATGTAAATTAATCAATTATTCTTTATAAATACTTTTTAAATCATGTATTTTCTTAAAATAATGATTCCTGTTTCTTTAATATATTAATAGGTAATATTTAAGGCTATTTTCACATTTAATTGAAAAACAAGTCCTATTTTAAAGTAGATTTTAATCATAACAAACTTGAAATTTTAACACTATAAAATATTATTTAAGTACTTTTAAAAACAAAATAAACATATTAAACCCATAAACATGTTCTTATACAAAAAGAGGAAAAAGCCTATGATAGAAAAATATCTCTATTCAGATTATACAATAGATTTTAAGGAAGACTATTCAACAAATGAAGACTCTTATTACTTAATATTCAATGACAAAAGAGAACTATATCTTAAACAGGATAAATTACCAATTAAAGAGGAATGCTTAAATAAATTCACAGTTAATTTCAAATTATATATAGGTACTTACAAGAAACGTCCATGTTTTGTAGTTAATGTTGAAGATTCAGAAAAATTTTATCCATTATATGAAGTATATGAAAAAGATAAGGAAATCTATCAAATAGCTACAAGAGGTGTTCTAATAAATGACTGGTATGATCAGAATAAATACTGTGGCAGATGTGGAACAAAAACACGAATAAAAGATAATAGCATGTCATTTAAATGTCCAAACTGTGGATTAACTTTTCATGGAAAGATACAACCAGCAGTTATAATAGCAATACATAAAGATGACAAATTACTGATGGCTAAACACAGTTACAATACAAAGGTTAATTATGCTTTAATTGCAGGATTTGTAGAAATGGGTGAATCAATAGAAGAAGCAGTACGAAGGGAAATTAAAGAAGAGGTGGGAATAAACATTAAAAATATCCAGTATATGGGTAGTCAGCCATGGCCATTTCCTAATTCATTAATGTGTGCATATAAAGCAGAATATGAATCAGGAGAAATTCAAGTGGATAAAAAAGAAATAGTTGAAGCCAAATGGTTTTCAAAAGAGGAAATAGTAGAAGTGGATAATGATATAAGTATTTACTCATTACTTATAAATGATTTTAAATCTCATAACGCATAAATTGATTAAATTATTGGGAATATTTATTACTTTTTAAGTATATTCCTGTAATTAAACTCCATATTATGATAGGATAAACAGATAATCGCTCAAATACTGGCATGTAAATACTATGCATATTAAAAAACATTATCCAGAAACTTATTAAACCAATAATTCCAAGAAATATGGTTATTCTATGATATTTTTCTAATTTTCTCATAGACATTGATACAATTATCAGTAACAAGTTACCTCCTAATATGGCCATAACTGCTCCTAATGTATGATATCCGCTAGTTAAAGGGTTACCTCCATGTATCAAACCCACGATTATTACACCAACACCACTAATAAGAGTCAATAAATAAAACATGATCTTATTTTTTAAAATATATTTTTGCAGATGTTTGAAATTTCCTAAAACTACTATTAAACCTACTAAAATAAATGCTGAATTCATAAGATAAAATAATGGTGAATTAGCTCCAGGAATACCAAGTTCTGATATTGTATGATAAAGATATGTATTTATTAAGGAATCATTAAAAACTACAGCACAACATGCTTCTGCAATAATATAGTATAATCCTGCTATTATGAAAAAATTTTCATAGATATTTTTATTCATTATAATTCATTCCTTTAACATTATTTACTTTTAAATAATTATCTTATTCTTTTAATGTTTCATTATTACTATGTTTCATTTAGTAAACTAATAACTTTGACTATAATTAATTATGGATATTAATAATCAATACTACAACTTCTTTTTTTATTATTTCTTAAGGTTTAGAAATATTTCTAGATAAATTCTTTAATCACTTTCTACATAAATTAATATAATATAGTTTTATGGATTTGGTTATTCATGATGGATTATGAGTATAAACAAGAAGCAGATACTGATTATGATTATGGTTGTGCTCCTTCTGAAAGAAGTATTGAGGAACATATCAATAAGGGAATTATAAACATTGATAAGCCTGCAGGTCCAACTAGTCATGAAATTGATAATTGGGTTAAAGATATACTGCATGTAAATAAGACAGGCCATGGTGGTACCCTTGATCCTAAGGTAACCGGGGTTTTGCCTGTTGCTCTTAACACAGCTACAAAAAGTTTACAATTTCTACTATTATCTCCTAAAGAGTATGTATGTCTAATGAGATTACATCAACCAGTGGATGAGGAAAGAATAATAGAAATACTTGATGAATTTACAGGTAAGATTTATCAGATACCTCCTGTTAAATCAGCAGTAAAACGTGAATTACGTGTAAGAAGTATTTATGAAATAAAACTTTTAGAAATACGGGATAATCAGGATGTACTTTTCAGGATAAAATGTGAATCAGGAACATATATCAGAAAATATTGTCATGATGTGGGAGAAGCACTAGGTTGTGGAGCACACATGGCAGAATTACGTAGGACAATGGCTGGTTCATTTTATGAAGATGAAACCCTTACAACATTACAGGACGTAACTGATGCATATTATTTCCTTAAAGAGGATGGTGATGAGAAATATCTGCGTAATATTATTCAACCAATGGAACATACCACGAAGTATGTAAAAAAGGTATATGTAAAAGATTCTGCAGTAGATGCTATTTGTCATGGTGCAAATCTTGCAAGTACGGGTATTGTAAAATTAAATAATCAAATTCATGAGAATAATACTGTGGCAGTAATGACTCTTAAAGATGAACTACTTGCTATGGGACAAAGTTTATATAATGCTGAAGACATAATATCTATGGATACTAAATTTGTAGTTAATATACAAAAAGTATTTATACTACCAAATACATATCCTAAGATGTGGAAGTAATAGCATAGGAAAAAAATAATAAA
>AUXO010688941.1_pt1 | contig 10428 bp, 7 predicted proteins | sample 768731 | NCBI WGS metagenome assembly AUXO01 (sample SAMN02715735, study PRJNA202380) | gut metagenome | biome: sheep rumen | host: Ovis aries | place: New Zealand: Palmerston North | reverse complement strand
ACTTATAATCCAGATAAGATTCCATTTTGTGTAAGTGTAATGCCAATAGTAGATGCAGATGATGTAATTAGAACCATTCAATCTGATTATAAACTTATTGTAAAAGAATATAATGTAGAATTGGATTCTAGACTATTTGAAGAAGATGTAAAACTAACTGATGATGAGATTACTGCTTTGGTAATTCATGATATTGCTGCTATGACATCTGATTCTTCTCCAGCAGAAGAAGTAAAAAGAGCTCTTGATAAATATCTACAAGATAATCATGAAGTATTGAAACTTTCTGATTCCATCCATTATAAAGAGATGCTTTCTTATGGATTTAGAGATGCTATGAGAAAAGTTACTACTGCATTTGAGAAAGCAGAAACTACAGATACTGATATTACATTATTTGAATTACTCCCACCAACTTATGCAGGATACTATAGATCTGGTTTTGAGAAAGTAGAAAAACAGTTATTAGTATATAATGCTGTAGCTAATACTAAGTTCTTGGTACTCTCTTGGGTCATGAGACTATATAAAGATGTACTCCATAATAGAATAGCAGCATTACATACTATTGCTAAATGTATGGAAATGACCCCATCACAACTAGAGAAGAAAGAACTATCTAATCTTGCTAGAAGATTAAATAGAATTGATGATGATTCTCTATTAGAATCTACTTTACTTACTGAAGCAAGAAATAGTTTATATGATAAACTTACTATGCCATTGGAGAAATGTGATGATACTTGCAGTAATCTTAAATTAAGAGTTGAAAATTGTGATGATAATGATGAAGCTTGTGATCTAACTCATTCTATTAATGGACAACTTAGTTTAATGGATGATTATGTTAAAAATACAAGTATGAATAAAAATGAATACAACCAGTGGAATGATATGTTCAAAAGTCTAGTTAAAGCTAGACATCAACTTACTGGTTCTAGAGCTACATTTTTTGCTAAACAACAAAAAATGTATAATACTTGGAAAGGTCAGGTGGATCAGTAAATGGAACCAAAAATAGATGGGATCTTATTACAAGAAGCATATTTTGGAAAGCAAAAAGAACTGATCCAAATAGAGAATCTTTTTAATATATTAAGGAAAAATTTATCGCCAAAACAACAATATGACCTTTCTAAAGTAAAGGCTATACTAAAATCTAAAGAATTAGAAAAAATAGAGAGACTATTTGCTCAGTTGTTTGGATTCAATGAAGTATTTATAGAGATTATTGATTTAGGTGGACAATATAATTTATTTGCTACTCCAAAACTTCCAGCAAAATATGCAGAAAAAATATTTAACAAAGGAGAGCTTGTTTCTACAAAAGAAGTATATGATTCTATAAAACTTACTAATAGAGGATATTTTATAGACAAATCTAGATTTCCATTAGATATATACATAGGTATTTGTATACCTGCATTTTTTGATAAAAATTTAACAGATGAAGAATTGACTGCTGCTATATTACATGAAATTGGTCATCATCTTTATGATATAATTTCTAAATCAAAAATTGAAAATATCGGTAAACTGATAACTGGTAATATTCATCAAAATCCAATAACAATGAATGATGAACAGTTTAGTGATAAAGTGGCTGCTATGTATGGTTATTCTGCTCCATTGGCTTCATTTTTAAATAAAGCTGGAGTTAAATCATTGGCAAATAATGCCAGTATTGCACTTTTTACATTTCAGAAAGAAAATATTAAAAAATCTGATGGTATTCTAAGAATAGTATATACAATAATTGAAATAGATGTTGGTATGATATTTCTATTTGCTTTGTTTGTTCTTAAAGATATCCTAGGATTTTTAAATTTACTCGTAATGAATATTCCAATATTAAATAAATTATTAGCTGTTACTGGATTCGTTGGTGACCCACATCCGGCTGTACCACATAGACTTATAAACAATATAAATTATATGGAAAAAGAATTAAAGAAGGCAAAAGTAAACAATCCTAGATTAGCTAAGAACATTCAAAATGAAATTAATGAAACCAAAAAAATAATGATGAATGCTATAAACGGAAAATATTCATTTGATAGTGAAGATGATGAATTACTAAGTCATAAAATAATGGCATATTATGCAGTTCTTCAAGCTGTATCCCCTATATCAATAATATCTAATGTAACGTTTAGAATAATAAGTACTCTGTTTACTATTGATAAAGGAGAAAGAGAATTAGAAGAGAAATCTAGAAATAAAGGATATTTTAATCTTTATTAAAAAAATACCAAGGCTATATTATAGCCTTGGTATTTTCATTATTGATCTAATACATCTCTATCTAATTTATTCAACTCCTTTCTATTTTTATTCACTCTCTTAACACTAACTATATCATTTATCACCTCCTTTATTGTATATTCTTTGGGAACTTTATAAATTAACTTCTTAATTCTTCTATTTGCATATAATTGAAACCAATGTGCAATTGCACATATCAAGCATTCAATTATCATACAAAATGTTACACTTGGACTTGCAATTTTGGTTATCGCTACCAATAATGCTGCTCCAAATAAAGATGCTAACAGTCCCCATGTATCACATTTAGCCCTGAAGATTGTCAAAGCTGAATCATGAATGCAGTTATTGATGTTATCCATCTTCACCGCCTTCATTAACTGAGTCCCACATATACAAATCATGTTGTACACTAGGAATCTTAGTTCCGGATTGCTTTCTCCAACACATGCTATGCTGAAGAAAGATATGTCAGTCAAAATCATTATTTTCATAAAATTCTGACTAATCCATCGAGTAGCTATTATACTCTGTTTAATAAAAGCCACTCCAACTTTCGACAATCGGAAAATTATAGTACATGTAGCAATGTACTCCGGTGTAAGATGAGCCATGAAGAAGTTTACTATCACCGGACTAGTAAACCCCATAACAAGTGAGATAAGTACCTCGTTTAAATATAACGCGGCTCTGATGGTTAAGTTACCATCTTTAAAGAAATATTTAGACATATAAAACCAACTCCTCTCTATGTCTACTAAAATAATATATGACAGAAATGAATTAGTTTTACAATTTAAATATATATTATATAGATGAAATAGTGTGAAATTTAGAACTATTTCCCAACTCCTTATTATATATCCTTTCGTTTGGAGACTAGGTTAATTTTATCCTAGTCTTATTTTTTTAGTAAACCAAAAAATAGAGATATACTATATAAATGAATCAGTAAAGCTTAAGCTTTACTGATATTCTATTCTCTTTATGGGATTAGTTATTTTTTCTTTGAAGATAAGCATGTTTAGGATTCTACTATTCCTAAAACATCTTATTGATACAATCATCTATATTATTTAAGGAGGTCATATTATTATGGCAGCATTTGAAGGTTTCCAAGGTTCTAACGAATCCAGATTTTCTCCGACAGTTTATGGTTACTCTTTCAGTAACTCAGAGTCGGTTGTAGACAAATCCAATATTCAGTTTTCTATGTGGAAGACTACTATCAAGATTTCTATTTCTCCATTGATTGATACCGGCACAAATGAATGGAGAGTAGATCGTAAGAATGCTATTTCTGCATATCTTATTCCATCTAAAGCAATGATGTTTGCTGATATACTTATGAAGTATAAACAAGATCCTGAGAAATATAATAACTGGGGTGTTGCTTCTGGCTCTGCATATATCTCTGTTATTAATCCAAAATCTATCAAACCTAATGCAGAAGGATTTGCCATTATTAATATCCGTCGTATTTCTACTGAAGGTGTAGTAGAAGCATCTTATTCTTATGAAGTCAAAGCTGGTGGCACATATAATGCTGTTATTGGTTTTGATGAAAAGAAAGGAACATTCTCTCAGGACTTTGATACTTATGCATCTACTGAACTTGATTTGATTGCTATTCAGCTTATGCAATATGCTAAGGCTATGAGTAATGCTGTAGCATTTACAGTAACCAATAATCAATATGATTATCTTGATAAGATTGCTCAGAAAGTTGGTGCAGACTTCTCTGGTGGATATGCCAAGACTTATACTAATCAATCATATTTTAGTCAGTCTGGTGCTCAGCAACAGCAGTCCGTTCAGCCTCCAATGAGTGCAGGACTTGAATCTCTGATTGGACAATAATCCAAATAGAAACTTTTGTAAGTAGAGTACTTTTCGAGTACTCTACTTATTTTTTCGTGAGGAAACATTATGCTTTCAGATTTAATACATGGAAGAGCATCTATAAGAGTAGATCCTAATAAAAAGGGAAGAGAATTTAAATATATTCTTTGTTCTTTTGAAAGTCTATTTGATATAGATATTGGTTGTGTTGCTTATATCTTAATTTCTTTTAAAGATAGTAAGTATATCAAACCAGAAGCATATAACTATACTCCATTATTTGTTCAATATCAATTAGTTCATAGAGACTCTATTAATCCATTATCTATCATCTTTAAAGATGAATATAAGGACCAAATAGATAATCTGTATAATGAATTGCTAGATAATAAGAAAGATGACATTATCAAATTATCATATCAAACTTATCTAGCAGTTTTAGTAGATCAATTAAAGATAATGGGTGGATATACTATTGAAGTTGAATGTGAATCAGATATTGAAAAAGAAAAAGTATCTAAATTAGGTTTAACTCCAGTAGATTACCAAGAAAACTTAGATAAGTATTTTACTCTAATTTTAAAATCTCCAAAAGATTTAAAAGATAGGTTACTGTTTACCGGCAAAACTGTATATCTATGGAATACTTCTATCAATTATTTTGATATGAAGAAAGGTGTAGAGAATGAAATACTTACAGATGAGATCATAGCTCTTATGGGTCAGAAAAATGTAATAAAGATGATAGACCCTTATCAATATACAGAAGAGCTTGATGATAATAAGGAGGAATAACAACATGGCTTTTAATCTAGTCACAAATGTAGTAGATGAAACTCAATTAAGACAAGCTCAACTTAGAGCTCTTGAATTATTTGCAACTACTGTAAGAGGCACTTATGGTCCTATGGGTGAATATACTGCTTATAGTATGCAAGATCCATCTAATAAACTTAAAGCTATTGTATCTTACTATACTAAAGATGGTTTTACCGTATTAAAACATGTAGATACTGATAAACCAATAGAATCTCTTCTTAAAGATGATATTCGTACTATTTGTACTCATGTTATTAAGACTATTGGTGACGGTACTACATCTGCTACTATATTATCATATCTTATCTTTAAAGGTCTTTTGGATCTTCAGTATCAGAAAAAACTTCCCAAAAGAAAGATTATCAAAGCATTCAAAGAAATTATTAAAGAAGGTATTGCAGAAATTGAATCTAAGGGAAGAGAATGTACAGTAGATGATATCTATAATATCGCGTATACATCTCTTAATGGTAATGAAGAGATGGCTAATATTATAACAGATATTTATAAAGAGAGTGGTATGGATGTATTTATTGATGTAAGCGCATCCAATACTAAAGATACTGTGGTTAAGACTTATAATTCTCTTGCTTATGAAGCAGGATATATAGATCCATGCTTTATCAATAATGAACAAGATAATACTGTAGATTACCGCAATCCTCATATCTATGTATTTGAATCTCCTATTGACACTCCAGATATGATTAATACTCTTAAATTGATTTTCATGAAAGAAGTTAAAGATCCTATTGAAAAATATCAGCAAGCATTAAATAAAGGCAAACAACCAGATATTTCTTTGTCTCCAGTATTGATTATTTGTCCTCATATTTCTAGAGATGCCAATAGCTTCATTGATCAACTCATTGTAGAGTTTACTAATATGAAGATGGCTCAACGTCCTCAATTCTGTATTGTATCTAATATTGATAACGACAATGGATATCTTTTAGATATTATGAAACTCACTGAAGCTAAGTTCATTAAGAAATATATTGACAAAGAATCTTATGAAATTGATAAGAAAGTTGGTCTAGCTCCTAATGAACTAAATATTAGAACATTTGCTGGTACTGCAGAACGTGTAGTAGTAGATGCTCTTACTACTAAGATTATCAATCCAAAACAGATGTATGATGAAAATGGTGAGTATACAGAGTTTTATACTAACTATATCAAACAATTAGAAGATCTTCTTAAGAAGTACGAAGAAACTAGAGAAGAGATTGTTAAGATAGGTAAGCTCAAGAGACGTATCAATATTATCAAAGCAAATATGGTAGATCTCTATGTAGGTGGTATTGGCACTACAGATAGAATGGCTTTATCAGATTCTGTAGAAGATGCTGTTCTTAACTGTCGTTCTGCTGCTGCTGATGGTGTTGGTTATGCAGCAAACTATGAAGGTTTAAGAGCATTCAATAAGATTCTTACTAAATATGATGCTGAATTTAAAGCAGCAGAAGATAGTAAGCAAGCTCTTATTAACAAAGAAGTAGCAACAGTTATAGCTAAATCTTACTTAGACCTTTGTGCTCTTATCTATGTACCTTATTGTGATGATAATATTGAAGATGCTATGAATATAGTAGTTCTATCTTTAGCAAATTCTAATGAAAATAAGAGAAAACCGTTTAATATTTTGACAGAGGAGTATGATGATCTTGTGCTCACTTCTATCAAAACTGAACCAGCTATCCTCGAAGCTATATCTCGTATTATCACTACTCTTTACAATACTAATCAGTTCTTGGTTCCTGATCCAAGATTCAATATCTACCAAATGGATAAAGATGATGAAGAGTATAAGAAACAAAAAGAAGAAATGAATAAAGTAGAACAGAAACCTGCTCCTTCTGATGGAATGAAAAAATAAAATTCTAAATTAAAACGTACAAAATAATAGTGCGTTTCTGCTATTTACTCTTAACTAATGTGGAGTAGCTTTGGTCGGCTACTCCACATTTTAGTCAAAGAGAAATTTAGAAGGTGAATTGTAATGACCAAACTAACATTTGATAACTGGATTAAGAATCCAACAGGTGCTAGACCAATGATGGTTCAGCAAAGAGAAATGGCTAGACAGATTTATACTGATAAATATAATAAAATGATGCTGGCATCTGCTGGAGCTATGAATTATACTTTATGGAAATCACAAAAGGGAGATAGATTTATTGTCTTCTTTACAATACCATCAGAATCTACCCAAAAAGTATTCTATGATGTAGTTATTGAATTCTATACGAGAGATACAATAGAAACTCAAAAGAATAATCTAAATGGGTATTATGTGAAATTCTTTTCTAATGATCCTAACTTTACGTTTACATTTGCCTATGTATATAACAAAGAAGGATTAATAATTCAGGACCTGAAAAAGAAACTATCTGCTCAGTCTATTACAGATAGACCTAAGATCACCAATCCTAATAAAGTGGTAGGATGGGTAAAAGCATTTTACTTTGCATACTTGTATATGAATGACCATGGTCTATTCAATAAATTGAATTGGTTAAATGCATATACTCTACAATCTCAACTTACAACTTGTATTAATAATGTAATGGATGCACAAAAGAAATTAGTCCAAGTTCAATCTCTGAAAGAACTCCAAGATTCTAAAAAGAATCCAAAAATTCCTAATATTGGAAATACCAATGATTTAGAATCTCTAAAATATAAAGCTAAAAGCACTAAGAATGTAGATAAAATGAAGAGTGTGATTAGCAAGATATCTAGAGATAATGTTAAAAGAGCTAATAAAGTCAAATATTCAAAAAGAATAAAATGACATTAGGAGGTTTCTAAAAATAGGCATATACTATTAAATTGGTATAGGGAGAAAGTAGCATTAAGGAAGAAGGAGACACAAGATGAACTACAAAAATGCCAATGAACTTCATAACGAAGGTATAGGGGATATTCCTTATGGAGATGATAGATTCTATAGACCTAGAATCAAACTTAATCGGGCATTATACAAAGAAGGAGAATTGATACCTGTAGTAGATTTTGTTGACCATAGTATCTTTAAAGAAGGAGATATGATAGCAAAGCATGACTTTGCTAATGCTCTAAAAGGTCAACCTGCACCTAATGTTGTTTTTAATGCAACAAAACCACCTATTGATCAATGGCAACCAACATGTGCTGAAGACATGATCTTCACACATATTAGAGGAGCTATCATAGCACCAGTTCACAAATTTTTTAATATGTCAGATGACGATAGAGCAAATGACATGTTTGACTATTTCTATGTGACTGCTAAGAGATGTTATAATTCTGATACTAAAGTGAAACCAGATGGAGAAATATCTATCGGATTTAGAGATCATTGTACCAGCTATCTGAACTATTTTGAAAAGTACTATGATACAGATTTGCAGTTGTTAGGACTGTATAAAGAAATCAAATATATGATAGATTGTGTTCCTAACTATTCTTTAGAAGCATTCAAGTCTGACCTTTGGAAATACTTTATCAATCCAAATATGTCTTATGTGGCTTGGAAACTGAACTATGCTTTGGATAAGATGACCTTGGAACAATTCTCCTTAGATTTGAACTATAAGAACAATAAGTCTCCAGTATTAGAATACTCTCCTTTCCATGCTAAGATCATGTTAAAGGTGTCAGTTCAACAGAATATGATTATACCCCTTCTGACTCATTTTATAGTGAAGAAGAAGTATGATCAATCGGAAACTAAGAATATACTTCTTTCTACTTTTGATTTGTTGTTTCAAGCAGCTGATCTTATATATGGGGTGGATCTCAATTCTAAGATCCTTGAAACAACATCTTCTAACGTTGAGAAGAATGTATCAAACAATTTGACTCTTTGGGAAATGCAGACTATAAGAGCAAGAAACACTACTACCCATTCTATGGAGACAGTAGAAAATATAATCATGCAGATAATTCCAAAGTATACCTATTCAAAGAACATCATTCACTTTAATTACAATGCTATCAATAGAGATATCAAATTCAAAGTAACTGGAGTACCATATGAGTTTGGTTTTGTTATGCTATCCTCTTCTATAAGAGATGATGATAACAACTCTGAATGTGATAAGTTTGAAGCTCATTCTGCTAAACTGAATGAAGCTACTATGATTCAAACACTCACTAATTGTCAAGAAACAATGAAGAGAATCATACTCAAATATGGTCCATTTGATGAGAATGAAATCATGTTCTATTATAAGAGAATGTGTAAGAATGGCAAGTTTGTAGTTAATAAACTTCAGAATGTGCTTATTACATATCTCTTTGCTAAAGAGTTTGATGATCCTCAAGCAGTTAAGATTGTAAATATAAAGAACTATATCATTCTTTGTATTACTGCTAGAAGAATGCTTCAATCTTATAACATGTTTCAGTTACCATTCATGATTGGTGGCAAAGTCAATAGAATTGTTACTAAGAAGAATATTAATAAGAAAGAACTTCAGAAGATCAAAGCATCTAAGTTCTTTCCATTGATTCATGAGAAGTATAATAATGAGAAGATAGAGAATGATACTATATTCTCACTCATTGCTCAAGTATTATCTTCTGAGTATGAAACTATTGACTACTATCATAGAGAGAATGATGGTTTGCAAATCAATATCATTCCTGATTTAGTATCAGAGGAGTTGTTAAGACTAGTGATGCTTATATGACACAACAAGCTAATACTATCCAGGATCAACTCAGGGAACAGCTCAAGCAGCTGTTCCCTGATTATAAAGAATCTGGAAATAGAAAAGAATTTATGATCAATTGCCCACTATGTGAAAAAGAAGGAAGACCTGACCATGGATATCATATGTATATCTCTTTAGGATATGATGATAAACCTCCTATGTATAATTGTTTCAAAAACCATAATCATAGAGGTGTATTAACAAAATCCTTTCTAGAGCAAAATTCTAGATATCCCCAGTACATGGACACAGGTGTTCTTTCTCAAGTGGCAAAACGTAATTCTGCCTTGTCAGATTTAGGCAGGTACCGGCAAATTAGACAAGGGAAATATGAGTTTTATGCACCTTTGTCAAATAATGAGATAAAAACTAATACAAAATTAGGCTATCTTAATAAACGTCTAGGTTGCAATCTATCATTGATAGATTTGCAGTCTCTTAAGGTTATATTGAATATAAAAGATTTTTTAATATATAACAATATAACCAGACTATCTAGAAGTCAGTATACAGTAGATCTTCTAGATCAATACTTCATAGGATTTCTTACAAATAATAACTCTACTATCATTCTAAGGAATTTAGTAAAGGAAAGAAACAAGTTACCAGAAGTAGTGCGAGATAGATATATCAAGTATTCTATAGTAGAAGGGGGATTTAGTGGATATTATACCATTCCTTCTACTGTAGATATCTATAAGCCAGTTAATATTCATATAGCTGAAGGTACATTTGATATATTATCTGTATATATCAATCTATGTGGGATGAACAATGTACAGAATATCTATTCTAGTAT
>AUXO017372412.1_pt1 | contig 10429 bp, 10 predicted proteins | sample 768731 | NCBI WGS metagenome assembly AUXO01 (sample SAMN02715735, study PRJNA202380) | gut metagenome | biome: sheep rumen | host: Ovis aries | place: New Zealand: Palmerston North | reverse complement strand
GTAACTGTTCCAGTCTTTGGATTAGGCATTAATCCTTTAGGTCCTAAAACACGTCCTAATTTACCAAGAAGCGGCATTGTTTCAGGTGTTGCAATTAAAGTATCAAAACCAAACCAGTTTTCTTTTTCAATTTTTTCTAACATGTCAGTATCACCAACAAAATCAGCACCAGCTTCACGAGCTATCTTAGCTTGATCTCCTTTAGCAATAACTAAAACTTTTTTGTCCTTTCCAGTACCATTAGGTAAAAGAATAGCTCCACGTAATTGTTGATCAGCTTTTTTAGTGTCAACATTTAAATTCATAGCTATTTCAATAGTAGCATCAAACTTACTATTTGAAGTTTCTTTTACTAATTTACAAGCTTCTTCTTTAGAATATAAACGACCTTTTTCAATTTTAGATACAGCTTCGTTATATCTTTTTCCTCTTTTTTTCATTTCTACCTCCTTGTGGTCATAATGGAAATTATTTTGATAAGTGTATTTCCTTCCACATAGTTTAACTATATGTTTTTATTTTATTATTTTATTTCAACGCCCATATTTTGAGCAGTACCTTTAACCTGTTTCATAGCACTTTCAACATCATAAGCATTTAAATCAGGTAATTTAATTTCAGCTATTTCACGTAATTGTGCTTCGGTTAAAGATCCAACTGGTTCATTTTTTCCTTTAGTTGAACCCTTTTTTATTTTAGCATATTTTTTAATTAAAAATGCTGTAGGTGGAGTCTTAATTATAAAGTCAAATGTTCTATCTTCATAAATAGATATTTCAACTGGTAAGACATCTCCCATCTTATCTCTTGTTTGTTCATTATACTTAGTACAAAACTCTTGTAAGTTAATTCCGGCAGGTCCTAAAACTGTTCCAACTGGTGGAGCTGGAGTAGCACGTCCTGCTTCAATAGCTAACTTTACTTTTTTTACTACTTCTTTTGCCACGAAAAACACCTCCTATTTCATTATTTTATTTTCCGCGAGTGGTCTCGAATCACTTATCACTTTTCTCCCACTAAATCTATATTTAATTAAATATAGCGATATCATTCTACCATTAAAGCATTAAAAAATCAATTATTTTTTTTACTTAAATAGTATTTTCTATAAATTTTATCACTTTTTTAGCATAATTATGCTTTTTCTACTTGATCAAGAGGCACTTCAATACTTGTTTCTTGTCCAAATAAATCAACAATAGCATTAACTAATTTTTGTTCTAAATCAATGCTTTCAATTGTTCCAGACATACCAACAAATGGTCCATCTGTAATTTTAATTTTATCGCCTTCTTTTAATTCGGCATTAATCTTTTCTTTGGTAATTCCCATATTTTTTAGAATATTATCTACTTCATATGGTTGTAAAGGTGTTGGCTTAGCACCTTTTCCAGAAGAACCAATAAATCCTGTAACTCCTGGAGTATTACGAACAACAAACCATGCTTCGTCAGTCATTACCATTTCTATTAAAATATATCCTGGAAAAATTTTCTTTATTTTCTCTTTTGTCACCCCATCTTTTTCTTCAATAACTTTTTGTTCTGGAACAACAACGCGACATATTTTATCTTCCATATTCATTGATTGAGCACGCATTTCGATTTTTTCTTTAACCATATTCTCATGACCAGAATATGTATTAACAACATACCATTTTTTCTCTTCCATAATTACACCAACGTCTTAATAAAGGCCACAGCCAAATCAATTAAATAAAAGAATAAAGCAAAAAATACTACAAAAGTAATTGTTGCAATCGAATATTTAACCATATCTTTTTTTGTTGGCCATTTTACTTTACCTAATTCCTTTTTAACTTCTCCAAAGAATTTTTTAATTTTTTTCATAAAACAAATTCTCCTTTTTAAACCAAAATAAAAACACCTTCGTGCACATATAAAATATCACACTCAGGTGAAAAAAGCAAGTTTTTTTTAATACAATCATTAATTATATGATAAATTTCAATGGAAATATATTTATCACGATATTTAAGATTAATTCCTTTAACAGATAATTGTTTTCCTTCTTTCAAAATACAAAAAATCTATTTTTATTTATTTTTTGATTGTTCTTCAACATTTCCTTTACATTTTTGAATAACATTATTTACATACCTACTCTTCAGCTCTCCTAACTTACTTATAACTTCTAAATGCGTTGGCGTTGAATTATTCCATATAATTGCTGCATCTTTATATTTAAAAGCAAAATTTGAGTCACAAGCAGCATTATATGTATAAGAATATACTATATATTTCACAATGGGAGAACAATCCATAAATGACATTACATTTTCCCATTCATATTTACCACCATTATTTATATAATTACTATAATTACTATAATAATTAGAATCAGCCAAAAGAATTCTATTACACCATTTTTTACAAAAATCATACATCTTATTTTCATTATACAAATTTCTAGTTCCACCATAATGAATTTCCATATCCGGTTCAATTTCAAACAACAATTCAAACAGTATGTTTCTATTAGCAGTATTTTCTTCAGTAAAATTCCGATGCTTCAATGAATAAGTCATCATTGACTCATCACCATAGTTTAAATTACCTTTAACAATATTATCAATATAATTTATTAAAAAATACCCATCAGATCGTGTTATGTTTTCATAATTTTCATTCATGTAATCTAAAAATACTCTTTCAAATCTTGGATAATTTTCAATAATAAAATTATCATGTTGTGAAAGATGTAAATTATATCGATCAGATGAATCATGATTTTCCCAACGAATAATTGGACTTTGACTTAGTTGAGTTCTTTCAGTTAATTTATAAGTCGATAAAGTTGCTGATAATATTGCAATACTTGCAATAAAACTAATTGTAATTTTAAGGGCTCTTTTTCTTGATTGCTTTCTTCTCTCTATATCTCTTATTAATTCTTCCCTTATATGCTGTGCACGTCTTCCATTTTGAGGACCGGAAAGTAACTTATCACGATAATGTTTTTTTGATTTATATTCAGAAATAGAATGAGCAAAATCATCTTGAGCACGCTCAATAGCTTCTCTAATTTTCTGCCTTTTATCTAAAACTGCATCCCGAGCATTATTGGCCAAACGTCCTGGAAGTTTAAATATTGAATGGTCATATATATCACATAATGATTCTCTTTGTTTTCCTGTCCAATAGTCAAAAAATAGAACAGGTTCATATAACTTATGTGAAGATAAAAAATTAATAATTTCATAGTACTTATCGGTACCATCAATTCTTCTTTGATATACTCGTTCAATTCTATCCGGATCATCAATTGTATACTCCAAAATACAATAAGTTTTGTCAAAACCATATTGATCAAAGTACACTCTTAATCTTACAAATTTTTCTTTTTTATTAAAATCTAATATTGGTTCCATGAATTACCTCCATAATTTACAAATGATGACAACTTTAAAACTAATCTGTATTATTTGGTTATTTTACCTATAAAAAATAAAATATACAACAATAACAATTAAAAATACTAAACATAATACTGCTGGTAAAAGAAGTATTTTAGCATAACCATTTTCTTTATCACTAAAAGCTCTTCCTACTGCTGTTGATTTTGTATAAACCAAACTACTATTTTTATTATTTCCTCGATCATTATTATAATTTAAAGCAAAATTATTAATATAATCAATATTACCACGCATAAAAACATCTATATAATATTCTTGAAACATTTTAGGTATTTTCCCATTTTCTAAAAACATATCTAAATTATCAATTAAATAACTAATAAATTCTTTGTTAGTATAAAACTTATTAAATCGATTAAAAGCACAAATACCAATGGAACACATCTCTAAAATATCTTGTTTATCGCCATTTGAATTAAAACCTTCCTGTTCTTGTTTAATATAATCAACTTTATTTTTAAATGAAGCTAAGGTTATTTCATCATTAATAACTTCTATATCTGCCATATCACTAACCACATAATAATTATTTTGATGTAATTCCATTACACTTTTATCTAAAAGCATCAATCGACTTGTTAATTCATTATTTGGTATATGACTAAGAAAATCTTTCAATTTCATAAAATCACCCTATTCTAAAATAATTATAACACAATCCTTTTCTTTAAACAATTATTTTTTTATCTTACTTTTCTTTGCATAGTGATTTCCAATTATTTGATAACAGATAAGTGCTAATAATAATGATAAAAGAGTTCCAAATAATAAAGATATTACTGCATTATTATATAATTTAATAACAAAAGTTATAGCAAAAGATAAGATTATTGTTGTAACAAAACTTACTATTTTAACCATACTATAAATATCAATTTTTTTATAGTCAATATGATATTTTATTAGTATTAAATTCACTTCCACTGGTACATAATCTTTATTCTTTTTACATTTTCTTATAATAAAGAAATAATATAATGTATAAATAATTAAAAACGTAGCCAAAAATTCTATAATTGTCATATAAATATTTTCCATATTACATCTCCATATATTCTAATAGTCTTAAAAAGATTTTTACACTTCTTGTATCCAATCCTTTTCTTTTTAATTTCCGTAGCGCTATTCTTTTATTACCTAAAGACATCTCTTCATTAAACATTATTCTAGCTACATCATCTTTAATAACCGTATTTATTTTTAAGTCAGAAATAATACTATCAATATCATCTTTAATAAGTTTTAAACTATCAATTTCGATATCTTTTCCATAACAGTTAACAACTAATTGATTCTTTGTATCAACATTTTTTATATACACAATAAAATCAGTTTCAGTTGTCTCAGTTTGAATATCTTGTAATTCTTGATTATTTTCATATACAACAACATTATCAGATTTTTTTGTATTACGAAAAACTATTTTAAAATTTCTTTTTTCTGGTATAACACTAGTATCTCCTTCTAAAGAACGAATAATTAATGTGTAATTACTTGCTCGATAATTATAATCTAACTCTGTAATATGATATTTTCCCTGTTGATATTCCATAGTTTCTCCATCATCTTCATATAAATGATATGTATTACTCTCACCAGGAAAAACGTGAATTTCAAAGCTATTAGGATTATTTACACTATATAAACTATCATCACCAGCTAAAGGAATAATACTGCCTCTTTTAACAAAAATAGGATAGTCATCTATAGAATAAAAAGCAATATATTTATGATTTCCAAGAAAACGTTTTCCAGTCTTAAAATCATACCAAACGCCTTCTGGAATATAAAACTTTTGAATGGTTCTTCCAATTACCGAATCCATAGGATTAATAATAGGACTAATCATAATAGAACTACCAAAATAATATTGATTAACATAGTTTTCATTATCATAAAAAACAAAATCATGATAATAAAATGGTCTAATTATCGGGGTTCCATTTTTACTATATTTATACGCCTCTGTATATAAATAAGGAATTAATTTATGACGAAGTCTTAGATAATAACTAGCAATACTATCCGTTACAACATCCCATTTCCAAGGCTCTCGTTTAAAGTAATTTCCATACTCAGTATTAAAACGTAGAATAGGGGAAAAAACACCAAATTCTAGACTTCTTAAATAAAAGTCACTATCTTCAATTCCTCCAATACTACCGCCAACATCATGACTCCAAAAACTTACACCAATATTAGCACTATTTAAATTATAAAATGGTAATATTCTTAAAGTATTCCAATCAATTGGATTATGACCAGAATATAAAATATTAAACAAGTGAGCATCATAGGTACTATTACGTGATAAAACCAAATCACGTTTATTTTCTCTTAAAAAATCTTTATGCATATAATAGTTCATCAAATATAGCTTATTTTTATCAGAATCATTATAATCATTCCAAAAAAAATCAATTCCCATATATTCTAACGGTTGCAAATAAAATTTTAAAAATATATCAATATCTTTCATATTCATTGGATCAAAAGGAATTATCCCTTTTTTATTAGCAGTTATATATTTCAAAGTTTCATTATAATACTTTTCACAAGGGTAGAAACCAAATTGAGGATTAATTTTTAACCCTATTTTTAAACCTGAATGATGTACTTTAGCAATAAAATCACTAGGATTAGGATATAATTTTTCATTAAAAGTAAATCCTGTTTTAACATTTTCTCCAGCTTTTGACCATCCATTATCCAATAAGAAAACAGATAAAGGTATATTATGTAACTTAAATTTTTCTATTAAGGATAATACTTCTAAATCACTATAGTTATACTCCTTGCTCCACCAATTACCTAAAGCATATCTAGGAATTAATTTTGGATATCCTGTTAAATGAAAATAATCTTGTAAACATAATCCAAAATCTTTATCATAAATAAATAAGTATAGATCAACATGGCCTTTAGAAACAGAAGGAATAACAGGATTACTATAAATGTCAAAACGCATACTATATGTATCATCAATTGTTGCAATACCATCTGTTGCAAACAAACCATTAACAAGTTTAGGCAAAGATATACAATTATCTAAACTTTGGGCACAACTTTTTAAATTCCGAACCTCCTTATTACCATAATACCAAGCAACTTTTTTATCTTTTATTGAAACTGTTAAACTACGGCTAGAAAAGGGCATATTTTTTACATAAGAAAGCGTAAAATATTTAGTTTCAATTCTTAATATACCTTCATCTTCTTGTTTTATAAAAGATGGTTCTGTAAATAATCTGTTTTTAACAATAACCGTTTCCATATCATTAAAAACACCATCTACACTATATTCAAGTCTCATTAATCTTTCAGTTAAAACTGATATTCGATATTGACTTCCACGAAATATTACTTTAGAGGATGATAATAATTGATTTGGTTGACCATTTTTAAAGTGTTCACCTAAATTATACATACTATTCACCTTACTTATTCCTTAACAAATTCTATAACCCCACTATTTTAGTATATCATGTAAAATGCAAAATTGAGCAATTAAATGTTTAAATATTGTAAATTTAGTGTATAATTATTTATGCGAAGGTGATTTATGGAATATAAAAAAATTCATAATTTAGTTTATCAACAAAATCTCCTAATTAAACCACAGAATTACTGTTCAAAAAAAGAATATAATTTAACTTTAGATAAAATGTTAATTAATAATTTACAAAAATGTATCGATAAAAAAATTCCAATAGAAATAGATGAAATAGAATTTGCTAATGTTTATAAGATATATCTTAAATTGCGAAAAAATAATATTCCTATTGATTATAGCTTTATTATTAATTTATCAAATTTAGCTACTAAAAAACTAGATTATTTAGGAATTATTCACGAAATAACGGAGTAGAGCATGTTTACTTATTCAGATACTAATAAAAGATATCATACATTAGATTATTATTATAAACATAAATTTGGCTGTAAAATAGCCAAAATATCATTAAATGCTGGTTTTACTTGCCCAAATAAAGATGGGACAAAAGGAGTAGGGGGATGTATTTACTGCTCTAAACTAGGAAGTGGTGATTATGCTGGAAAGCCCAATAAAAGTTTAAGTGAACAATTTTATGAAATCAAAAATATAATAGATAAAAAGTGGCCAAATGCAAAATATATAGGCTATTTTCAAGCCAATACCAATACATATGCCAGTGTTAACGTTTTAAAAGAAAAATATGAAGAAATATTAAATATCAATGGAGTAGTAGGTCTAAATATTGCAACAAGGTCTGATTCTATTTCTTTGGAATGTCTTGATTACTTAGAAGAATTAAACAAAAAAACTTTTTTAAATGTTGAATTAGGTCTACAAACTATTCATGAAAAAACCAATAAATTAATTAACAGGAAAGAGACACTAGAAGAATTTGAAAAAATGGTTAAAAAACTTCGTAGTAGAGGAATAAATGTTATAGTTCATATTATTAACGGATTACCATACGAAACCAAGGAAATGATGCTAGAAACAATTAAATATGTCAATAAGTTAGATATTCAAGGTATTAAAATTCATATGCTCCATATTCTTAAAAACACCAAATTAGCAGAACTATATCAAAAAGAAAAATTTCACATATTAACTAAAGAAGAATATGTTAACATTGTCTGTGATCAATTAGAACTATTAAGAAAAGAAATTGTTATTAACAGAATAACAGGTGATCCAAATCCCAATGAATTAATTGAACCACAATGGTTAATTAAAAAATTTGGAGTATTAAATGAAATAGATAAAGAAATGGTAAGAAGAAATGCTTACCAAGGAGATAGAGTAGGGGATTAAAAAAAATACTAGTGTTATTTAGAACTAGTATTTTTTTAAACATTAAATCTAAAATGGCAAATATCCCCATCTTGCATTAAATATTCTTTCCCTTCAAGACGAAATTTTCCTGCCTCTTTAACTTTTATTTCGCTTCCACAAGTTATTAAATCATTATAAGACATGACTTCAGCTCGAATAAAACCTTTTTCAAAATCACTATGAATAATACCCGCACATTCTTTGGCATTCATTCCATTTTTAAAAGTCCATGCTCTAACTTCATCGGTTCCTACAGTAAAATATGTACGAAGTCCTAATAATTCATAAGTTGTTTTTATTAATTCATCGATGCCACTATTTTTTATTCCAAGCATATCTAACATTTCTTGTTTTTCATCTTCAGTATAATCAACTAAATCACTTTCTAATTTGGCACTAATTTTAATAGCGCGACTTCCTTCTTTTCTTGCATAATCAAGAACATCATTATAGTAGTTATTTTCATTATTATATTCATCTTCTAATACATTTGCTAGATAAATAATTGGTTTAATAGTTAAAAAGCAAAATGGTTTAATTAGCATTATTTCTTCATCATTAAAATTAATCATTCGAAGAGGTATATTCTTTTCTAGAGCATTTTTAGCCTTTTCTAAAACTTCTACTTCCAATAAGGCATCTTTATCTTTAGTAGTTGTAGCTTTTTTCTTAATTTTATCCAAGCGATTATTAATTATTTCCAAATCAGCAATAGACAATTCTAAATTTATTATTTCAATATCTCGTAAGGGATCACATTTACCTTCCACATGAATTATATTATCATCATTAAAGCATCGAACAACTTCGACAATAGCATCCACTTCTCGAATATGTGATAAAAACTTATTGCCAAGTCCTTCACCATGCGATGCCCCTTTAACAAGTCCAGCAATATCAGTAAATTCAAAACTAGTAGGAATCAATCGAGCGGGATGATACATTTCATTTAATTTTGTAATTCGCTCATCTGGAACATTAACAATTCCGACATTCGGATCAATTGTTGCAAATGGATAATTTGCAGCTAATATATTTTGCTTTGTAATGGCATTAAATAAAGTTGATTTACCAACATTTGGTAAACCAACAATACCTGCTTTTAAACTCATAAAACCTCCTTATATTGTTGGATATACTTCTGGTCCAATTGGTAAACCTATTATATACCAACCAAGAAGAATAAGCAACCATGTAATACTAATTATTACGAAATAAGGAAAAATAATCTTTATTGCCCCACCAATGGTAACTGGTTTATCTTGACGATGATTATATATATTTAAATATCCCACAAAGATAACAAAATATGCATAAAGTGGAGAAATACCATTTGTCATTGAATCAACAGCACGCATTGAAAATTGCGCAAACTGAGGTGAAATACTTGATTGCATTAAAGCTGGTACAATAACAGGAGCAAAAATAATCCACTTTGCCTGAATTCCCGTCAAAAAATAATCACTTATCATCATGATAATAATAGCAATAATTAAATAGAAAATACCACCAAAGGAAAAACTTGATAACACATTAGCAAGTATTCCAGCTATAACAGTACCAATATTCGTCCTTTTGAAAATTGCTACAAACTGAGAAGCAACAAAAAGTAATAATAGAATACTTCCTATTCGAGCTAAAGGCTCTTTACACGCATTAATAACATCTGTATCACTTTTAAATTTCTTTGAGGCAAATCCATATACTAATCCAGATACAACAAATAAAAGAGATATCATATAAGCAAAACCATCTTGAAAATAAGAATTATCACCAAAAATTTGTCTTAAATATGTTTCTTCACTATAATCAAGTAACAACCCTGATCCAGGAAGACCAGGAATAACAGAATAAATGAAGAAAATGACAAATATTGTAGCCACAATCATCGCATGCTTATATCCTCTTTTTTCATTATAATCAGCGCTTAACATACTTTGTTCTATCTCATCATCGCCAATGATTTCCAAATCATCTAATTCATTTAATTCTTTTTTAACACGATACTTTCCTAATGATGTAGCTATTATTTTTTCAACTATAATTGTACCAACAATAGATAAGATGATACTTGATATAATCATAATATACAAATTAGATACCAAACTAATATGGTATGTTCGATCTATTAATCGAGCAGCAGTTGTTGTATATGGAATTAATTG
>AUXO016173783.1_pt1 | contig 10429 bp, 8 predicted proteins | sample 768731 | NCBI WGS metagenome assembly AUXO01 (sample SAMN02715735, study PRJNA202380) | gut metagenome | biome: sheep rumen | host: Ovis aries | place: New Zealand: Palmerston North | reverse complement strand
AAGCCACTACATTCTTTAACTTGTGCACAAGGTGTATGCCCTACAATTTGTATATACGACGTTCCTTCAAAAAGGTTGTATCTCTCCAACATCCATGACCGAATCCAAAGTGGAGATTGAGTAGGTCCCTCAGAAACAAGATCAAAACTCCTATTCTCCCGCACGAGAAATGGACGGTATGTTAGCTCCCACAGATTATTCACTTGAGCCGCCACTTCAATGGGAGATTGCCCTTCATATGAACCAAAATATTGATGATACCAATATCGGCTCACACCTGCATGGGTAACAAGATATTGGTCGTTAATACTATAAGCGACACCATGGAAGTAACAATCATTTTCTTTCAGCAGTTGTTGAATTTCCACAGCGTGATTTTCATCGAAGCGGCTATATCGTTCTTCAATTTCTCCATAATAGAGATAATGAAGCTCGTGATTTCCGTATAGGAGAATGGTCTCCGGCCGGGATTTTTTTAGGGCTATGATTTCTCTGAAATTGCCAGCACATTTTTCGAACGGAATAGAATATGTATAAGGATCAAAGAAGTCACCGACGAACACGTTGATGCAATCGTCTTTCACGAGAGACTTCCACACATCCATTCCATGGATATCTCCTATGATATTATACTTCGTTTCCTTTAGCATATTCCTGCGTTTTATTTGCGACTCGCTACCACCGCCTTTGTTTTCTCAATAATTTCGGTATATCTTTCAACTCGTTCTTTATTGTTCTTCCGGCGGAAGATTTTACATAATTCTTCAGACACATTTATTAAATATTCATCCCAATCCTCATTATGCCCAAACTTGTTGGTTGTTTTTACCAATTCGTCTATCATATCTTCCAGCAACGATATTGCTAATTCCTCATCGTTCTCGTCGAAACACATATACGCCAAACGATGGCGCACTGCTACACGTGCAAGTGTGTTTACTTTTTCTGTATGAACGAACATGCAATCAGATAGTTTGAGGTACTCTATACATAATTCTTTCGTCAAACAATCATCACGAATGGCATCTGCCACTTGTTGTTCACATTGATAATACTTTTCTACTAAACAAGTTTTCATAACATATTGAAATCTGCCGCAAAAGTACTGCTTTTGGCAGATATATCCAAATTTTGCAAGGTTGCAATAAATAGAGCAAGATCTCTTAATCAACGATTTCTTTTATCGTTTTCTTGCCATAATAGAAAGGAATACCGGATTTTAGCGGAGCATTTAAATCTATGTTATCCAGTAATAACTTATGATCATTCGAGATAATCTTCTCGCCACGAAATTCTTGTGCCCAGAAGAGCAATTTGTCAATCATAGGAACCTCTATATGCAGCAACTCTGCCATCCACTTTGCGATTGCTATTCCATAGTAGATATCATCCATGAAGAATCGCCCATCCTTGTCTAACCTCCAGTTGCCATCAGCGCCTTTTATAACAGGTGTATGGATAGCTTGCAGAGTAGGTGAATTGACAAAAGAATCCACGATATCTGATGAACTTGAATTATAGGTATAATGCTCCAGATCCAGATAGTTGAGCATGTAATGAAAATCCTTATCCGGATAAAGTTCCTTAATTCGATTGCGGATCTTGGAGTAGTCTTCATCCAAATCCGCCAAACACTGCGCAGAGAAGGCATCATAGTCTTTGTAGAATAGAGGCACATCTTCGGCAGATTTCCATTTGCCTCCATACGTTTGGCAGATTGCATAGCAGCGTGTCGGATGAATGATCTGGTTATCTACCGACAGGGTAATGGATATGAAGTTGTCCAATTGTTCCACCTCACCCGTCTTAAACCAATCGTAGCAAATAGGTTTAAAGAACTCCTCATTTATTTGGTCAAAACACTCACGAGGATAAACAGCTGCAGCATTTCGGGCTTTTACACCGTAAGTTATACCTGCATGACCATATTCTTTTGTCCGGCATACCCAGGGTATTAGACCAAAAGCAAAGTAGGTGATATTGGATAATTGAAACTTTTGCTGAATTTCCTCCATCATCCAGTTAAATCCGCCTTGACCATACACCGTACCGACCACCACCTTCTTATCGCGATTAATATAAGGAGCTATTCGATGAAGAGACACTCTATACTGGTATACCGGCATACACAAAATAATGTAATCCGCATCAGGGATACATTCTTGAGGAGTGTCAGTGATGTGCTTTATCCCTCCTCTGAAAACCTCCAATACTTCGCCTTCTGGATTCTGGTATTCTAATTCGATTGTATGACTCCAATCATTGGGGCGCGATGTCAATAAAGAAATCTCAAAATCTGTTTTTGATAATAAAGGAATCAGCACATGTGCACTATTCCCGCCTCCTACTACTACAATATTTTTTTTCATTAGCATATTTTGTTAAATCACGGTGCAAAGGTAGTGCATTTTATTGAGATAGCGAAATATTGCAAGGTTGCAGGTGTAACATTTTTGCTGATCTGTTCGTCTTACGGAACTAATAAAATAGTATACTCTTCATCATAACAAGTGTGATTGATTATATACTTTTTGAATTCTACACAACCTTTCTTTCCCTCTTAATCGAAGAATTATTGGTATAAGTTCTTTGTATACAGAGCAATGTGGATCTTTTTGGGCTGTTCTCTCTATAGGACAACCACTTGTACACATATACCGATAAAGGCATGATTTGCAATCGATAGAAACATCATTATAATACGTTTTGCGATGTATTATGGATAAAATGTCATCTTCTTCATAAATACTTCCTAGTGGCTTGTTAACGCCAAAATGTCTCTGACAAAAGTACAGGTTACCATCAGTATATAATGCTCCTCCATTATACCCATTACTACAAGTTTGAAAGGCAAGTTTGTCAAACTTCAAATCGCAAAGTTTATGTTTTTGGGAGAATTCGTATCCATGTATAATAGCATTTTCATAAAGTTCATAACATAGACGCATTTTTAGTGTCAATTTTTTCAAGTCAATATCTTCTCCTGACACAAAAGAGTATCTATGTTTTAAATTCTTGTCTATCACATAATTTGTAAATTCACAAATGCCATCTAAATTCGAGTTTGAGATAACAGACATGAGTGTAGGGTTGATACCATAGTGGATGAGTGTATCTATATTATTATTGACGATATCGAAAGACCCTTGACCATTGTTAAAATGTCTTGTTTGATTGTGATATTTACCAACACCATCTATTGAAACTGCTATGCCAATTGCATTTTGTTTTATAAAATTAAGTATGTGTTCATTCAAAGCAACTAGATTAGTTAAAATTACTACTTTTAAAGAACAACCAGCATCTTGTAGTCTCCGTTTTAATTCTGGAATAACTGATTCCCATATAGAAAATCTCAAGAACGGCTCTCCTCCAGCCAATCGCAATTGAACTAGTTTAAGATGATTATTCTTTACTGTTTCCACAAGTTTACTTGTAAATTGATCAATATGGCTTTTAGTAAAATAATCCGACATACCTAAAGTATGAATATAACAATAGGAACATCTAAGATTGCAATTGTTTGTGGTTTGTATCCATAAATTAAGAGAATATGGAATATTACTCCAACTAGGTTCTGCAAAAGAATTGGTTACAGAAACAAATTGCTTCTCTTTCAAAGAATTTATAAAAAAAATCGTATCGGTTAATGGCAATTTTAGTTTCTCAGAAATACTATGTATTGTGTCTTTTCCATTTATTGAGTCAAATAAAGATTTTTGCGTTCTATTAATAATTTTCATCCCATTATCAATCAGCGGATTCGTGATGACATAAAAGCACTCGTCTATGCTATTGCAGATTATATTAGAGTTACGATATAAAATTTCGTCTTGAATATCCATAAGTCATATGAATTTATAAGATTAGTACCTCATTTTATGAGCAAAACAGCCCCCATTACACATATGAGGAAAATAAGAGCAATCTTTACATTTATTATCGGCTAGATAATCTAATTTTAAATTATAGCCTTTCTCTAATTCAGACTTGACATTCTCAAAGGATATATAATTTCCGTCCTTGTCAAGAATATTACATAATGGCAGTTCATATTGATTGCAATACCTTAATCTTAAACTGGAATCTATTAATCCTGCACAATCAAGCGAACAAAAAGATTTATGGGAATGTGCGTTTGTACCGAAAAAACAAATTGGAATCTTATGATCTATAAAAAAACTTTTATTTAATTCTCTTGTAATAAATATAGATAATGCATTTAGTTTCTGTTCCAATATTTGTTTCTTGTTAAATATATCTTCCATGCAATCTAATGTTAAGTTAATTTGAAGATTAGGATAGTCGCGGAATAAAAATAATCTGTTTATAACATTATCAATATTAGTCTTTGAACTAATCTGTACTTCTAATCGTCTCCTTCCGGGTAAGGAAAACAAAAACTTATTACAATCGAAGCGAGAGGAAATAAAATTAAAATTGTACACAATAGTATCATTAACTCTCGGTTTGATATTTAATATCCGCTCGTTAATTGCATTTGTAAAAATCACTACTGAAACAAAATATGATTGCGCTATAGAAACAAGTTCTTCAAATGCAGAATGTATAGTCGGTTCCCCTCCCATGATTTTCAACCTATCAATGTGATTTTTAGATAAATATTCACAAAGACTACAAAAGACATCAATATCAATTTCTTTTTTTTCCCGATAAGCCCCATTAAAACAATGCGGACATTTAGCATTGCAATTCTCAGTGACCAAAATACGCATGGTATTCATAGAAGGATTTTGTCTTTTTAGATATTTAAATTTGTACAATCGTCCTCACACAACTGGCAGTTGTGTGAGGACTCTTCTTACATTCAGAGATATTCTTGCATTGTGAAATGTTTATCCCAATGCCTTCATTTTCTGATGTGTTGATTATGCTTGCATAACGCAATCAGAATCACCACAATCGCACTCTGAAGAGCATTCACCGCAATCACAAAACATGTTTTGTGTTGCCTCTTCCAAATAAATTTGGTCATTAAAAGTTAAATCATTCATAATAAATATACAATTCGTTAAAAACTAAAATAATGTATCATTTGTCACAAGTAGAGACACAATCATTACAACTATCGCAGTCGCATCCCGGAACATGGTCGCAACTATATGCCTAGTTGAAGTTGTACGCAACCATTTTGTCGAAATTAAACTTTGAAATCATAAAAATCTCCTTTCATCTATGTTCATATAACTCATATATGTGTAACATTACTGCTCAATAAAAATACTGAGAATATCAACAACCGACTTTATGTCATTAAGCGAAACTATTTCTGTAGGACAATGCATATATCTACATGGAATACTTATCAATCCAGATTGACATCCTCCCTTTTCTAATTGTATCGCTGCAATATCTGTTCCCGAATGTGATGGGATTGCGTCCAACTGGTAACCCACATGGTGATTTTTAGCTATCTCTCTCAATTCTTCTTGTAAAGAGAAGTTAAAATTCGCGCCAATTGGAATTACCGCACCATCATTCAACTTTATATCACCATACTTTTTGTTATTTGCAGAAGGATAGTCTGTTGCATGAGTAGTATCAATTGCTATGCAAATGTCAGGATTTATATTATAACCAGCGACATACGCTCCTCGCAAACCCAGTTCTTCTTGAGCAGATGCAACAAAATATATGTGCTTATATCTTTTAATTTCTTTTTCTTTTAAACGAAGACACAAAGAAAGCAATGCGGAAAATCCACTCCTATTATCTAAACTTTTGGACGAAACTAATCCGTTGTTTAGCAATGTATAATTTGGAGCGTATGAAACGGGATCCCCAATGGATACCATGCGCTTTACATTTGTTATTTTTTCAGAAACGCCAATATCAACCCACAAGTCAGAAATGTCAAGAGATTTATTATTACTATTGTTATATCTACATGATTTCATGTGAATGGGTTGTGAGCCAACAACACCATATACACATGTTCCACTATGATTAATAACGACTCTCTGTCCATGTAAGATAGAGACATCTACGCCTCCAACAGGAGATAGATAAATATATCCATTATCATCAATATATTTGACAGAGAAACCTATTTCGTCATAATGCGCTACTATCATTAGAGTCTGCTCGCCATCACCGTCTATTTGAAAGATAACATTACCTATTGAGTCAACATTATAGTCTATACCCTCATTCTCCAACAAACTCAAGACTGCATTATGAGTCGTTTTTTCATATCCTGATACTACAATAGCATCACATGCCTTGTGCAATATTTCATTTAATGTCCACATAATGGATAGATACTCTCTCTTTTGTAATACATTTATTTTTTATGGGGGGGGATAACACCATGCATATCACGGCACCCTTCATAAATGCTAACATATATTTATATACACTCCCTCTCTATAATTTAATCTTCTAATGCCGCAAGCAGCAGACCTTTTGGAAACGTTATCATACCAACTATGTCAAAATTCTGCACAAAATTATTACAAAAAAATGACATGACCAAATTTTTTTGTATAAAAATTATTTTTTTAGCAAAATTAACATAATATAAGACAAGTTCAATATAAAATGTGTGCCTTAATATTCATTATAAATTTCATGACAACCTTCATAAATGCCTATTAGACACTTCTCAACAAGATTGCGCATGCGTTCCTTGGCTTCGTCTATTATATCATCATCGTAATCAAGTGTAGGATCGCAATAATAGTCCAATGCGCGCTCCAGATATTTTTCAGCATCACCATAATCACCATTATCCACAGACCACCGCGATGCATGATCAAACCATTGCGCAATAGAACTGATAAAGGAGGAGCCGATGTCTAACCCTTCATTAGGTTTTGCATACACATAGGGAATCGTATCAAGCCCGTGCTTGAAGTCTTGCAGAGAGTTCACATCGAAATCTTCAATTAATTTCGCGTGCATCTCAACCATCCTATGCCACCATTCCTCTGTGTTTTGCATAATACATCTAAATCGGGTGCAAAGTTACAACTTTTTAAAAAAAAAGCAAATATTTTGCTGAGTTTTTCGTATTTTTTTACAAGAATGCTGTATTTTTGTAAAATTGGAAAGATAGCAGGGGCTTAACAATGCCCCCACTTTTTCTCTTTAATACTCTCGTAAACGACGCTATTTCTTTATCGACTTTTTGCTTTGCTTAATTGTATATCATATTCGCTGATTATTCGGTAATTTTTATCCAGTTCAATATGTTTCTCGATAACAAAACAGGTATATTTGTTTGGGTCATATCGGTCAATATAGTAATCAAATATATAAGTGACGCCAATCCCCCTATTATCGCTCCTACAAGTTTGGAAAGTATTCCACCTTACGTTAAAGCGCTTTCCATATACACCGAATTGATTGTCATAGTTTTCGCACATAGCTACAACCTCGCTATTTGTCACACCGCACCTGCTATAATAACGTTTCAAATAATCTGCGTAAAGTTGCTTTATCCGATAAAAGTTATTACCTTCAATCGCATCGCATAGATCGCTGATTACCGATTGAGCACGACACTCATCAATTGTTGAGACACAATATGAGAAGCCATCATAATTGCTATTGCAGCTGCACAACGCGAAGGCACTTATAATTGCTAAAATACAAATTGCAAATATGATGATCCATGCAACCAAGCGGCTTTTGGGCTTCGCTGGCTGCGCTGTTTGATGATTTGTCGGCTGGGGCTGATTTACAGCAGTCGGTTTTGCCGGAGAGGGTTGAGACTTCTTCGGTTTCGTGGTCTTCTTGATTGGTTGTGAAGATGGCTTCTTCGTACTCGCTACCGGGTTGCCATGAATAAGACTGCGCATGGCATCTTTCCACTCTTGAGCAGTGGGACGACTATCCGGCTTCCCTTCAAAGGCACGATCAAAAAGGGTTTGGATAGTTTGAGGTAGATAATTGAAGAGCAAATGGCACTTGGGTGCATTGAAAGATCTCTTTTTCTTTCCATTGGCATAGTAGCCATACCGAATGTTTCCTGCAATATCATTTTGCTTTGATTGGTCGCGTATTGTGTATGTATAAGGGTGCGTGCCTATCAAAATCTGATAAAATAATACAGCAATGGAAAACAAATCGAAAGCGGTAGTTTTGATTTTCAGTGGGTGCTGCAGATATTCCGGTGGGCAATATTCCGGGGTACTTGCTTCGTTAGCAAATAACAGTTTTCCATTCTCCGTGATTTGTATCGAGTCCACGTCCACCAATGATATGCCTGCATTGACAGTCATTAAGATATTCTCGGGTTTGATGTCTCCAATGACGTAATGTCCATCTTGATGCAAGTAATGAATCACTGAGCAGATATTATGAATGATTTTATAGCGATTTTGCAAGACGCCGATATCCGAAGGGCTTTGAGGTCTTGGATACTTATTTAAAATACTCTCACCAATAGTATCCGGTTTGCCAATGCGGCGAAGCGAATCAAAACGAGCTTTATTCACATTCATAGCCACATTTTGCAAGTCGCGGCTATCTTCTAAAGCATGGTACATCACATACCCGATAAAATTTCCTCCAGTTGGAGCATTGAAAAGCAAGAACGCCGGATAGCAGATTTGAATCATTCCATTTGTGTCCGACAGGATGCGGGGACGATGCTCCACCATGTATTTCAGCTTAACACTTTTCTCCGGGTGCTTGATCAAGTAGTCTTTATGATATATTTTTGCACAGAAAGTGCCTTGCAACCCTGCTATGGTTCCTATTTTATATACCGTTCCTTCTCCTCCGGCTTTACCTTTGCCGGTGAGATCAAACTCCATAAATGAGCCATCCTTTTTATGTGCATATGTCTTCATAATCTACTTGTTATTTAAAATAGCCTATACAGAGCGTCTTGTCGTCCGTCTCTTGTTGTAGACTTCGGTTATATCGTTCCACAAATTGGTACATGACATCTTGATGCCTATCAGCATATTCCTTACTATTAAGAATCTGAATGAGTTTGTTGAGTGCAGGTTCAAACGGGCGATTTAGTGCAGTATATTTGAACTCTCCATCAGGAAGTTCTTCTCTCTTGTTTTTCACCCATAATCCATCCTCACAACCATCACTCATAAGGACAAATGCATCGATTGATTTATCGATGACTAATGTTTCCGGGACGCGTACTCCGGAAATCATCAAGTCCGCGGGTTTTAGGATCTCATTGGTAACAAAGACTGTTTGGTTAGCCTCTTCTCCTTTATGCGGAGTGAGGATAGTTTCCCACCCATCACGGGTACGAATGCCTGCTCTACCGTCACCCACATGCGCAAAGTATGATTTCTCGGGAGTAAAAAAGAGCAATATGCACGTAGCTGCCAGCGACTTTAGTTCGTACTCATTAGACTTTGCCGTTTCGAATAATGCAATTTGCATCAAATGAATCGTCTCTCGAACCACTTTATCCCATTGAGATGCATCCGGTAATTTATCTTTTCCTAACCAATGAAATTTATCAATGGCTATTTTGAGGTATTTAATGGCATTCTCGCATACGGATTCAGATCCGATGGCAGAATTCTTAGCGCTTCCTGCTCCATCTGATACGACAGCAATACCTATATTTCTTTTAGCATCTAAAATCTCTACTTTGTGGTAGTCCTGACAAGGGATGTTTTCGGTAATATGACCTGTCCCTTGTACGGAGATACCATAGATGGATAATTGCTTGGTATTCGCATGAGTAAACATGCGAATTTCTTTCTCTTGGGGTGTTATTGCCGGAGTAGGTTTAATGGCTGGCTGCGTCTCGTTTTTTTCTGATTTCGCTGGCGATTCTATTTTGTGGACAATAATCTCCGCTGGGGTTTCAGGACGTCTTTCTCTCTTTCTCACAATGAGAATGAGTAATACAATGTTGATAATCAAACTAACCGCCAGCACACTAATAAGGGCAATCATGCTCCAACTCATAGAGGTATTTTCAGAAGTAGTCGATGTACAGATAGCCGCAGATTCTATTGTATTAGTTAAGAGCGTCGTGCTATCAAGAGCGCTACTGTCTATAAGGGACCTTAGAGGCTCAAAAAGAAATAAAGTATAATTAAACATATGGCAGAAACAAGATGAGGTTTTCGGGTGAGGGCCCGAAGTTCCTCACCCGAAAACGAAATTTAACATGCGGCAAACGTTTCAAAAGGGTTGTCTAATTTTGCATCGGAACCGATATCGGCTGTTGCAATGATCTCCAGACTCTTTGACAACCACTCGAAGAATGAAGAGAATTTCTGGTCTTTGAGCATAAATGCTTTTCTAGTTGCTAGTGAATCCAACAAAGCCATATCCGAACCTTCGTCAATCGCAATCGGCTGGAAGAAATAGTGTTTATCCTCACCATCTTTCTTTACCTTATCCTTGATGCTGCTCACACTGGCTTGCCCGTCCGTAATCATCACAATCCAAGGACGTTTGTATGCAATACCAT
>AUXO015142621.1_pt1 | contig 10430 bp, 10 predicted proteins | sample 768731 | NCBI WGS metagenome assembly AUXO01 (sample SAMN02715735, study PRJNA202380) | gut metagenome | biome: sheep rumen | host: Ovis aries | place: New Zealand: Palmerston North | reverse complement strand
AATCAACCAATACTAAAAAGGCTACAAATGGAAGCTCCTGGTACTTATCACCACTGTTTGATGGTTGCAAACCTTTGTGAAGCAGCTGCCGAAGCAATAGGTGCAAATCCTATTCTAGCAAAAGTTGGTGCTTATTATCACGACATAGGAAAATTAAAACGACCGTTTTTCTTTGTTGAAAATCAATCCTCTTTCGGTATCGAAAACCCTCATAATAAACTAAATTCAAGGTTAAGTAAAATGGTTGTTACAGCTCACACAAAAGATGGAGTTGAAATTGCAAAAGAATATAACCTTCCACCTATAATCAATGATTTTATTTTACAACACCATGGCGAAGGACTTGCAAGTTACTTTTACAATCAGGCAATAAAAGAAGAAGGCGCTGAAAATGTTAAAGAAGATCAGTTTCGTTATTCAGGTCCAAAGCCAAAATCAAAAGAAACAGCTATTTTGATGATTGCAGATGCTGTCGAAGCTGCAGTAAGAGCTATGAAAGCAAGTACTGCAGAAGAAATTGATCCTATAATAAAAAATATCATTGATGAAAGAATTAAAGATAATCAACTTTCTGATAGTCCATTGACACTGGCAGATTTAAAAATAATTGCTGCTACATTTAGTAGGATTTTACGCGGTACTCAACACGATAGAATTAAATATCACCAAAATATAGTTGAAGAACTTGATAATTCAAATGTTATTCTTCCAAATCAAATGCATTTGATGGATAAAGAAATGGAAGAAAAAGTTAAAAAACTTGAACAAGGTAACAATGACTGAAATAAATGTATTTAGTGAAAATATTTATGAAAAATGGCAGGTTGATGAAAGAAAATTAATTGAAATTGCTCGTCATGTACTTGAATATTATTTGAGTAGAACTGATATATATGAAAAATCTTGTCTTTATGGTCAAGAATATAATACGATATCTTTTGATATTTTATATTGTGATGGAGAAAAGACTCACGAAATAAACAGAGAATATAGAGGTAAAGACTATGTTGCAGATATAATCACTTTTGCTATATTTGCTGATGAAGAACCTGAAGCGAAATTTATTTTTGACGGAGAAATAAATTTAGGTGAAATAATGCTTGCTCTTGATAAAATTACTCAAAGTGCTGAAGAAAAAGGTATAAAAAGAGAAGATGAACTTTGTTTCTTGCTTGCACATGGTATCATGCACTTACTAGGGTTTGATCATCAAACGGAGGATGATTACAACTTCGTTGTATCGGCACAAAATGAGGCTCTAAGTATAATAGAGGATAAAAATGTCTAAATTTAAATCACAAGGTATATTCAGCACATTTAAAAATGCAGGTAGAGGAGTCAGAATTTCTGTTAGAGCTGAAAGAAATGTTAGAATACATATTATTGCAGCTTTACTTGTTATTATAACAGCTATTGCCCTAAAAATGACCATAACAAAAATATGCATACTTTTGCTTGCTATTTCAAATGTTATGGTTGCAGAATTTATTAATACAAGTTTAGAATTTGGTCTTGACGCAGTTTTTCACAATAGATATTCTCGTCTTGTTGGTATAGCAAAAGATATTTCTGCCGGTGCCGTCATTATTGCTAGTATATTTAGTGCCATTATAGGTTTATTGCTTTTTGGCGCTGAAATTTTAAAAAGATTTCCTATTCAACTTTAACTGCACCTTCAAGTTCTATATCAATAGTTTTTATTTCGGAATGAATATTTAAGTTATCCCAAATATCTTTTACGGTTTCTTTAATTTTTTCCATATTATTTCTTTTAGATATTATTATAACAGAAGGTCCCGCACCGCTTATTACAGTTCCAAGAACATCTTCGTTATGTTTTAAGACCTCTTTTATTTCATTAAAACCTGGAATTAATTTTTCCCTGTATGGTTGATGAAGCTTGTCTTCTAGCGCAGCTTTCATCAATTTTACATCTTTGGTATCTATTGCGTGAACGAGCATTGCTAGCCTTCTTGAATTAAAAGAGGCATCTTTTAATGGCACACATTCAGGCAAAACAGAGCGGGATATGTTCGTGGTAAGTTCGAAATCAGGGATACACACCGTAATATGCCAATCTGTAGGCCATTCAAGTTTTCTATAAATAACCGAACCATCCTCCTCCATTGATGACATTACTAGTCCGCCAAGAATTGCAGGAACAACATTATCAGGATGACCTTCTGCTTCTGTTGCTATTGACAAAAGTGCGGCTTCATCTGCGGGAAAACCCAGAAGTTCATTAGCCGCAAGTAAGCCACCCACAATAACGGATGCAGAACTACCAAGTCCTCTTGCAATTGGAATGTTTGCTTTAATATTTATTTTTAATTCACTTGCATCTTGTCCTACAAGGTTATAAAGCATTTCAACAGCTTTATAAACAATATTATCTTTATCTTCTGGGACACTATCTAATTGCAATAATTGCTCGTTTTCATCATCTTTAATTACATTTACTTCTATACCTGTACTAGGCATAACTGTTTCTTCAATGGTTATAACATTGTATATAGGCAAAGCCATTCCAAGGCAGTCAAATCCTGGCCCTAAATTTGCGGTTGTTGCTGGTACTTTATAACTAACTTTCATATTTACCTATTTTAACATTGCTACATTTATTTTACCAAATTTTGCAGACAAGTCATCTATGTGGTGAACTATATATATAGATGACTCTAAATCTTTTTCATTTAAATCAATAATTGCACCCCAGTCACTTCTTCCGTGATGTGCGGCTATCATTTTTGCAACATGATTAAAACCGTTATTCATACATAATGAATATCCATACTGAGAATGTGTAAACCAGTCTTTTCTAAAATTTTCATTATAATCAATCAAACCACTTTCTTTGTCAATTGTGTATTCAAAAATTTTGCCAATATCGTGTAATATGCAAGCTGCATATAAATCATCGGTGTTTATTTTTTGAAACACAGTATTGACAACGTTTTCTGCTATTTGACAACATTCGAGTGTATGTACTAGCAGGCCACCTATAAAATTATGATGCATAAGTTTGGCAGCCGGAGCAATTTTAATTTGTTCTGAATACTTGTTAAAAAAGTCTTTTATAAAATTTTTTAATTTTTCATTTTTAATTCGTTCAATGTAAGATAAAATGCCATCATAATATTGAGTTGTTTGTTCTTCTGTAAGGCCTGTCATAGCTTCTTCCACAAGTTCTATAGCCGAAACTAAGCAATTATTATATTTTTCATTAAAACTGCCGGATACAATTCTTAGCTTGTTACCGCTTCTGAAAAGTTTTGAATCTAAACGATTAAGTGTTTCTTCCCATAATATACAATTTAAAAGTGAACCATCATCGGGATCTTTGAGTTGCAATTTACCCATTTTTGTTCCGGCTTTAGTATCACCTATTGAAAAAGTTACTACATCGTAAATAATATCAGTGCTAAACATAATTCCTCATTTCTAAAATAGATTGTACCACAAATATTCGAAATATAACTTCATGTAGTTGAAACAAAGTTCAATATGTTTTAAAATAAAGTTATGAAAAAATTAGTTCTTTTATTTTTTATTATATTTTGGATTGGTTCAGCAAAAGCTGTTGAATTTAAGCCACTTGAAATGCAAAAAGAACAGTCGCAAGTTAATGAGCCAAAAGCACTTTTAAACGATGATGATTACAAGATTAAAGGGCGCGTAGAATATGATTCAAATGGTGTAATGTTACTTGATTCAGAAGATATTGAACGGTTAAATTTAAAGATTAATATACCTAAAAGGTATCCTAAAAAATCAGTTCTTTCTGACGGAGAAATTTTTAGTAAAATAGAGGAACAACGCAGATACGAAACCCCTATAGTTAATGAATATTTGATTACCCCATCGTTTGGGGAATTGAAGTATCAAGCCGGTAATTTTTCTTATGGAACAACCTTTGGAACTGAACTGGATACTGCTCAAGTTGAATATAGAACAAAGCTTTTTGCAAGATATGATAATAAAAAATTAGGATTTATGGCAGCTTTGGGAAAAGATGCTTATACTTCTTCCGGTCGTCAAATGGATAGTTTATATATTGTTCCTGAATTTAAAATTGGTAAAGGGTTTAAGCTTGTAGATGCATTTAAGGCTAATCCTGAGTATGAAAGGTGCCGTAATGAAGTTATACTCCAGTATAGTCCAAAAGTTAAAAACTCAAGAGAAAATTTGATGTTTGAAGCTGGTGTTAGCCAAACTTCATACTACACTTCCGGTGAACAATTTTATCAATTTTCGGTTTCAACAAAATTTAATTTCTAATTTTGTATTATAATCAAGGATATAATGGATAAAGATAAAGACAAAAATAAAAATAAATACAAATCCAAAAGACAAAAGCCTTACGGTAAAGTTACAAATATCGAGTCTGTAAGGAAAAAGGTTCAAGCAAAAAATAAACAAAATAAAACAAAATCAAATGTTTATTATTCTTTTTTGACTATAATTTTGCTTATTTGTCTTGTACAGATAGGTTTTAGTGCAATTTTAAATATTTCAAAAACCATTGCTTATCAATCAAAAGTGGTTAAAATAAAACAAATTCGGGATGAAGCAGAAAAGAAAAATAAAAAATTAAAACAAGAAATAAAAGAATTCTCATCTGTTAAAAGTCTTGAGGCAATTGCCAGAAATAATCTTAAAATGGCTGGTGAAGATGAAGTTTTAATACTTATTAATGATAATAATAAACAAAATGAGCAAAATCACAAAAATAAGAAAAAAGGAATGTTTAATAATGTCAACAAACAGTAATGAAGTTTTAGAATACATAACTAAATCATTTGAACTTAAAAGACAAGGTTTTTATAAACCTGCAATTGAAATGCTATATAAAGCTCTTACTATTGAAAACAATAATGTAGAAATTTTGTCACAACTTGCAGAATTGTATTATTTACTTGAAAATAATCAAAGAGCCATAAGTTATATTGAAAAAACTCTAGAAATAAACCCGCTTCATATAGATTGCTTAAAATTAATGAAAAAAATTTATTTGCATGATGAAAATTATGTTGAAGCTCAAAAAGCCGCTGTTAAAATTTTTGAACTTAACCCAACAGTAGAAAATCTTGCAGAAAAAATAAGAATTCTTAATAAAATTAATGACTTTGAAACAGTAGAAAATTTAGAGCACATAAATTTTGATTTTGATGAAGAAATATATTATCAATTTGCTGTTGCGCATTACCAACATGGAGATTATCAAAAGGCTATTCAATATCTTGAAAAGGCTCGCTCCATAAAATCTGATGATGAAAAATTTGAAATACTACTTGCAGAAATTTATTATTTGAATAATGAATTTGAAAAATCAAAAGAATTGTTTTTAAAATATAAAGATAGAGAGGATAATGCTCTAATAATGAATTATTTAGGTTTATTTAGCCTTGATGAAAATAAAGTTGAAACAGCTATAGAGTACTTTTTAAAATCGGTAAAACTAGCTCCTCAAAATTCTAAATATGCTTATAATTTATCAAATGCTTATTTTATAAACGGTTGGATAGATGAAGCTGTAAAATACATGAATATCGCAATTTGTTTGGAACCTGAAAATTGTGAATATCGCTATACTCAAGCATATTCTTATTATGTCAATGGACAATTTGAAAAAGCATTGAGTGAAATAAACAATATTTTAAAAATAAATCCTGAGCATACAAATGCAAAAGCTTTAAAGGCTTTAATACAATGTAAATTGGGTGATCCGGTTAGTGCAAGGATTGAGCTTGATAAAATTGTAAAAGAAAATTCAGAAAACGTATTTGCGACAAAATCTCTTGCTCAAGTCTGTGTTGAATTAGAGCAGTTTGAAACTGCATGTAAATTGATGAAAAAAGTTGTAGACATTTCACCAACCCTTGTTAATAAAACTGAATATGCAAATATTTTAATAGCCAACAAGTCATACGGCGAAGCACAAGAAATCATTGAAAAAATACTGGAAGAAAATCCAAAATATATAGAAGCTTATATTTTGCAAGCAAAAAATTATGTTTGCGTAAAAGATTTTGACTCTGCATTTGACTCTGCTCAGCAAATAATAGAATTAGACCAAAATAACGCAAACGGCTATTATTACAATGCAGTGGCTTTATTTGAACTTGGAGATACAAATTTTGCTATAGAATCAATGAAAAAAGCTATTTCTCTTGATGTTAATAATGCTTCATATTATGTTCAAATGAGTGAATTTTATCAAAAATTAGGGCGAAATGAAGATGCTTTAGCATATATAGGAGAAGCTGCAAATATAGATGAATCTGCGAAGAACAAAGAATTATATGCAAAACTGGCAAGTATTGTAAGAAAATCTAAGAATGGCTAAATAAACCGGCTAACACTACTAATATTATAAATATACTAACAAAAACATACCTTATAATTGTGTTTTTACGTTTTTGGGGGTCTTGAATAGATTTATTTACGAACAATACAAAAAATAAACTAAAAATTATTTCAGATATTGCAGCGATTGCAAATATAATTAAATATACCCAAATATGTGTATCCATAAATTATCCTTATGCTGCTTTTAATTCTTGATTTAATTCCTTCACAAGCTTTTCATTATTTGCTTTTTTTGCGTAGGCAATGGCTTTTTGAATTAAATTTTTACCTTTATCAAATTTATTATAATCAATCATAAGTTGACCAGCTTTTTTGTAATTTACAGCAACTTTTTCATCAACTCCTGCTTCTGTGTAATTTTTTACTGCATCAGAGTAGTATTTTAAAGCTTCTGTTGGTTTGTTAAATTTATCATAAGCAGTCGCTATAGTGCTTGATACATAACCTTTGTTTTTTAAATCTTTAGATTCATCTGCAACAACTTTTGCATCTTCGTATACATTAAATGCTTCTCTGTCGTACTTATCAGCATAAATGTTACCGATTTTTGTTAAAGATTTTATTTGTGCTTTAAAATTATCAGTTTCTCCCGCAAAGGAAATTGCAGCCATATAATGCTCTATTGCAGGTTTAAATTGATTTACATCATCATAAATTTGAGCCATAGCATAATGAGCTTTAACTTTAACATTATCATCAGTTGCGATATTTGCGGCATTATTGTAATTTTCTAAAGCCAATGCTAAATCATCTTTTTTATCATAAATTTTGCCTATTTCAAAAGAAATTTTTGAATGACTATCAGCGTCTTTAACTTCTTTTGAACGTTCAATTGCTTTTTGATAAGTTGAAATTGCTAAATCATCATCACCTTTTTTTGAACTATTTCTGGCTTGAACAAAAAGTTCTTTCAGAACATTATCCATTTTAGGTTTTTCAGGTTCTTTAATTTGAATCGGTTCTGACTTTTGAGCAGTAGTTTCTTCGGTTTTCTTTTTATCGTCCGGCATTTGAACCAAAAATGCTTCGTTAACATCTTCGGTATTGTATTTGTAGTCAACTTGTTGTAAAAAAATAGCTTCAACCCAATTTTTAACAACTTTTGAATCTTTGTTTAGTGTAGCGGAAATATATTGGTCTAAAAGATCTGCAGCATTAATTAGATTCGATTGAACAGTTTTTACGTTGGCATTTTCTTTTTTTGTTTGTTTTTCAACAATTGTAAGATACATGTCAACTTCTTCAAAAATGTCTTCAGGAGTACCAATTGCGTGAGCTGTATTTTTAAAATCTCCTATAACTTGCGCAATGTTAATTTTTGGACTAATAAGCTTTGTAGATTGCTGTTCGGTTGGTTGAACAGTTTGTGTGCTATCAACACTATTTGTTTGTGTTTTAGCATTAGGTTTTGCTGTTGGATGAATATTGGTATTTACAGGAATATTATAAGCTGTATAGTTAGCTGTAGAAGCAGCAGGACGACGAGGTTTTTTGCCGTCTTGTAAATCTTGAACATACTGTAAACCTCGGCTTTGTGCAAGGTTAGTACCACCACTTTCGGCTTCTGCCTGTGCGGTTTGTTTGTTAGCTTCTTCATCAGCTTTTCGTTTTATTGATTGCCTTTTAGGAACAATCTGCTGTGTCACTCTTAATGAATCAAACAATTTATCGTCCTCGCTCTTATTCCATGATACATTATGCTTATACTGTTTTTGAACAGATTTATTTAAATTTCATACTTTTATATGACACTTTTTTTTTAATGATTTTTATTTAAAAGTCATAAAAAATTTTAATAAACTTAAACAAAAAATTTACGAAATTGAACATGTGTAGTATAATAAAATGCACAAATATCATTTTTACTGTTGAGGGCAAACTATGGGTTTATTTGATAAATTTAAAGATTTCAAAAATCAAGTTAATCAGGTTGAAAATCATTTGTACAGCGGTAAAAAGGACTTTTTAGAAATATATGAGCGTAATGCCCAACTTGAACTTGAAATAGAAGAAAGAACAAACGAGTTAAACGAAGCAAATCGTCGTATGCTTACTTTACAGCATATTTGGGAAATGATGAACTCCTCAAAACCTCTTTCAAGTATTCTTGATACCACAGTAAGCAATCTTCAAGGCGAATTGGGTTACATGCATAGCTGTATTTTGCAAAGAAAAAGTGATGAAAACGGTGAATATTTTTGCATGATGGCATCATCAAGTGATAATTTGTTTGAAATTGTTAATTCAAAACTAGATACACCTTTAAACACTCAAAGATTAAATTTTCAAAAATCCGATGTTATAAGAGCTGTACTAAGAAGTAAAGAAATATTACAAAGTTCAGATTTAAGAGCAGGCTTATTATCACTTGCTCCTAATTTAAAAGAAGAAGACTTAGAAGAACTTTTAAGTGAAACTCATTGCCGTTCATTTATGATAGTGCCTCTGTCCAAAATGACAAATACAGGTATTTTGATTGTAATGTCTTCTAGAATTGAGGCTACAGAAGCGGAAATGGATTTTTTAAAACTATTTTCACAGCAAATTGAACTTGCAATAACAATTGCGGATTTATTCCAAATGGTTAGAGAACAAGCTGTAACAGATGCACTTACTACATTATATAACAGAAGATATTTTGAAGAATCAATAGAAAAAGAATTTATCCGTGCAAATCGTCAAAAGCAGCCATTTTCAGTTATAGGTATTGACTTAGACCATTTAAAACAAATCAATGATAAATATGGTCATGTATATGGTGATTTAGCTATTAAACAGATTTCTTCTGTTTTGAAACAAAATGCACGTTCAATTGATGTTCCGGCGCGTATTGGTGGTGAAGAATTTAACGTTTTATTACCGGGTATTGACTCAAAAGGTGCTATGATTGCCGCTGAAAGAATTAGAAAAGCCATTGAGGCTACTCCTATTGAAACTGTCGGTACAATTACGGCTAGTTTAGGTGTTGCAACATTCTTAGAACATGCTAATAATGTTGAAGAATTGCTGGAATTAACTGATCAGGCAATGTACAATTCAAAACGTAATGGAAGAAATCAAGTTACTTTAGCTACTCCTATTTCTGAAGTTTCTTGGCAAGAAGTTGCGCTAAATGCATTTAACGATATCCTTGCAACAGGCAGGGTAAATGTTTCGGAAGAATTAAAGCAAGATTTACGCCACAAATTGCAGATGGCAATTGAACAAAATTCAAATCCGAAAGATACATTATATTCTGTTGCTGATGCTCTTGTTACAACATACAATCCGCAACATACTCTTGGTTCTTCAAAATCAAAAGTTGTTATGGCAACTACACTTGCAAGGCGATTTGAACTTGAAAAAGATGATGCAGATAAGCTTCGTGTAGCAATGTTATTGTATGATGTAGGAAACTTGATGTTACCTCAAGAAATTCTTCAAAAGGACGGTCCTTTAACAGAAGAAGAAAGAAATTACATTGAAAATCACCCTATGATTGCAGCGCATGATATTTTAGAGCCTATTTCAACAGTAAAAGATATTATTCCTATTATAGAAAAGCACCATGAAAATTGGGACGGTTCAGGATATCCGAATAAACTTGCAGGAAATGACATTCCGCTTTCTTCACAAATTATTTTGATTATTGATGCATATTTTGCTTTAACTGAACCAAGAATTTACAGAAAAGCAAAAACTCCTTATGAAGCTCTTGATATAATAAAAGAAGAAGCTAACAAAAAATGGAATTCAACTCTTGTGAACGAATTTGTAAAACTTATAGAAGTTGAATTAAGAAAAGCTAAAGCTTAGCTATTTGCAACTAATATTAGAAACTCTATCTAAAATAGTCTTGCCGTCAGGACAAGTTTTACCATCGGATGTTTTTAAATAATCCATATTGTCAAAATCTATTATCCAATAAGCGCTTTCTTGAGGATAAAAAGCCCCAGAACTCGCCTTAGTCACACTGTAATTATAGTGAATTAATCCATTTTTATCATAACAAAATTGAAAAACATCTTTACCTTCTACGTTAGGACCTTTATTAGGACCATCAATATCAAATTTAACATGGA
>AUXO015041494.1_pt1 | contig 10430 bp, 4 predicted proteins | sample 768731 | NCBI WGS metagenome assembly AUXO01 (sample SAMN02715735, study PRJNA202380) | gut metagenome | biome: sheep rumen | host: Ovis aries | place: New Zealand: Palmerston North | reverse complement strand
TCAGTTATTGTTCCATTTTCAATTAGCGTCAGGATACTCAATAGCAACACTGCTTTATGGGGCAACTTCTTTCCATTCTGGACTCCAGTTGACAAATTACTAAATATTTCTACATACGAAGCTTTGGTGACGACATTGACAGGTTCTTTGACAGGAGTATTATTTAGCGGAAGAGTAGTAGATGACTTGTTGCTATCAATTTTCTCTTTAATAGCATATTCGAGAATGGGACTCATGGGCAAATCATGTTTCTTCATAATTTGCAACACCAGTTCGAGTTCTTCCTTAGTTGTCATATTTATTAATACTGTTTTATCGTATACGCAGGTATGGGCTTCGAGAATGATGCTTCAGCATCAATGTTGCTGCATTGCTGCCGCACGATGTCACGACGACGGATAGCAGGCTGTAGGCACAGTGAATTGAACTCATCCAAATCCAATTGCTCTATAGATGTGACGTGTGGGAACAACAACTTCAGGTAAGCAGTAGCAACTTTCTTCACCGCTTTGGTGTGGCGCATATCAGCCCCATTAGGGACATAAATAGCCTCATCAACGATGTGTGAATACACTGACTCCGTACGCATTTGGTGAAGGACCTCAGAAAAGAACTCCACATTAAGTGTCCAGTCATGTAGCGCCATATCAACATTAACTCGCGGCAGAAGCCATCCTTCTATCATACCATGAAATCGGTCTAACAGGGCAGACTCCCTAAATACTTCAGGCAATGCTGAAAAGTATTTATAACTCAACGGTTCATTATTCTCTGACAAGAGTATGTTACCCAATAACATCAATCCACATTCTGACATAAATTCATAGTTGTCGATGGTGGCTTTACCAAATTCAAGGTAGTTCTTCAGGAACGACTGCATTTCTGTGTTATCAGAGAACGTAATGGTCTGTATCTCATCGAAGGCTACCATATCGTAGAAACGCATGATGCCTGGTGATTTCGTGGACTTGTCATATACCAACTTTGCACGCGAAACCTTACCTCCACTAACCAACCAAACGAATTTCGAAAGATTACCAAACACGTAGCTCTTGCCCGTTCCCTTAGGTGCCAATTCGATCAGGTTTAAACGCGGCTCAATGAACGGCAACAATCTAGTCAGAAACTCCAATTTCTGAGTCATATTCTTGAAAGCCGAAGGAGTGTATTCCATTGCAGAAATCAATACATCAACCCACTCTTCCAACGAGAATTGGGCACGACACTGACGAATATAGTCCATATCCAGTTTCTGCATTGGGCGAAATGGCTTGAACTTCACCATCTCTACATGACCAGCCTCACGCTCCTGCGGCTGAATATAAACAATCTTCATGATGCCCCATTTTTCTCCATCAATAAGGTCGTCCGGATATTCCTCAATCAAATAATCGGGTATCAATGTATCTGAAGCTTTGATGCCCATATCAGGTATCTGGAAGCTTGTCTTGTTCTGTGCCAAACTGGTTGTCACCACAAATCGGGTAAGAAGTGTCAGCGTCTCACCTCTACGCAATCTGGCTCTGATAGCACTATTGTCACTAGGTATATGGGCATCAAGGAACTGCGACAGTTCTGCCCGTTTGAATGAACCATCAGGGGCTATATGCGTTGAAATCAAATAATCCTTGACAAACGAAGGAAGGTTCCTGCCACTGAATATATCGTAATTGGCAGGATTTTTGTAAACGGCAGCAGCACCGAATACTTGTCTGATTTTATCTCCAATTTCACTCATAACTATAATTCAAACATATCGTTAATATCTGATTCACCACCTATTCCCACAACTTTAATGGTGTACTGGTGGCTTTGAGCTCCGTCTGGCTGCACATCAATGATATGTGTGCCTTCCGAAATATTTTGTAATAAGGTCGTCCATTGTGTGCCGACCCTATCCATCTTATAACTTTTACCCTCACATGACAGCGTAACACCCTTTGGCTCTGGAATAACAGTCAGCGAGATGGAAGGATTAGACAGCATTATGTCTTTGGGCGACATCTTTATTTCGTATTTAATATAGCCTGGGACATTTTTGTTTGACAACAGAATGAATGGCACCAACACCTCTTCAGGCGTACACCCGCCATGAACTTGATGTGTAGGCGCCTTTGATAGAGAGGAATGGGTCAATGCTACTTTGTAATATTCATTATCAATTTCGTTCTTGTGTACTATATAATCAGGGTCTGACTGAGCTTCTGCTGTGGTCTTGATATATCGGCCATCATGCTCAAACTTTCCTTCGTACTTCTTGGATGGTGCCTTTCTTGAAAGACAACTTAACCCGTGGTCCGATACTATTGCAATGGTACATGACTGTTTCTTGCTGGCACCAATGATTTCATGCACGATTTCTTTCAATATTTTCAATTCATCCTTCAATGTATAGAGGTACTGATACATGTGTGAGTTGTGTCCGAGTTCATCCAATGCGCCAAATTTCCTCACCTCTTCACCGTCAAACCTGTTGAGATCAGTTGACGAAGGAATGGTTGATCGGGTTATCTGTGAGCGCACCACTTTCAGATCGCTGTGCTCTGATTCAATTAGATAGAGTAAGTAGGACAGGAACTCAACACCCAACCCGTCAATCCAATACACCATATCTGGCTTATATATAAGACTATTGCAGACTTCTGCAAGCAGACTATGTGAGTTCTCAAATTCATAGTACCACTTATAAAAAGTCTTGGCTGACTCGTTCTTCTGGCTGATGTAATCTGCGATATCTTCCGTATATTTGTCAATCAGTTTTGCTTTCTTGTATTCTGCAATGTATTCAATGCTCCATTGATTCTCTATTCGGAAATGTGATGGTTTTACAGAATTGATATAGGCTGCAAACTCTGGGTAGATCTCATTGATAGCCTGTTTGAGTTTCTTGTTTGTCGGATAATGGGCATACCACCCCATCAGCAAGATTTTCTCAAAATCGAAGACTCCTGTACAGATGTCTATAGCTGCATTCAGGTCTTGTCCTTGTTGGAACATTTCCTTTGTACGAGTCAACAGCCAGTCTTGGTCATGTTGCGATACAGCATAACAGAACACCGATCGGTTGTCGACTATAATTTTCCTGCGCTCTTCTGCATAAGCTTCTCTCTTACCTGCTTGCAACTCATACAATAGTCTTGTTGCAATAAACGAAGGAAGTTGATGTTTATCACTCATATCAGATACAGACTCCATGCATTGTGCCAGATACGGATACTCTTTATTGAACGATGTATGTAGTACATAGTTTTTAAGCATCCATCTTTTGAAAGGAGCGTTATTTTCGTTCAACCATTCCGAAATGACATCTGATGCTGTCAGCGTTACTTTATTAAACAAGGAACGGGTAAATGTTTCAAAACTGAATGATGATAGTTTGTCTTTGTTAAGATTGTTCAGTAAGTCATCCCAGTATAGCCTATCCTCTTCTGAATAGTCGAAAGGAAATGATAGTTCCAAAAACTGGGTCATAAATACGTATGGTGAGTTTATCTTTGTGAAGTTAAAGATATTATCCGGCTTGGAATACTTAAATTTAGCAGATATGGGTATTGAACTGCATACAATCCGCTCCTGTGGGGCTTGAACCTTCCAAAACTTCAGCCAGTCTCTCAGGGAATCCAACTGACACTGTATTTCACCACTTGGCAATTTGAAGTCTTTATACTTGGCAAAAAACACCTCCACCGACTGCGGCTCTGCATCATAGCGCCAAATTGGGGCACTTTCTTGTATACGAGCAAAGTGATTGAGAAAGTCTGTGAATCGGTTTTGCAGTCCTATCAGTGGCACGTATATTCGCTTCTTTGGATGGTTTATATCCTCCAACAGCATTATCTCATTGAAAAAGCCTCTGAAGTCGTCGTCATTGTAGAAACGTACCAACTCCGAAAAAGGAGAAACAAACGTGGATGTGTTGCATGCTTTGATGGCTGTTTTCAATACATCTTTCGTTATCCATGTGTCATCCTCGCCCTCGTCAATAAGATTTTCCAAATCCAGGGACTCAACACCTATGCTCACCATAAACTTTGCCAGATTCTTAAACTCGTTGAAGTTGTTGAGCATGATGAACCGCACAGCGTAGCGTTGTGCTAACATGTCCGAGGTGTCTTTGTCACGGATTATCTCACGTGTCAGTTCCTCAAAGGACTTGAATACCATTATTTTCTCTGCCGAATCCATAGCGTCTACTATTAACTTCCAAGATAAGAAATAAGGAACTGCGACACCTCAGGGTGCTCTTCTATAAGATTGAGCACTACTTTCTGCCACATCATACTTGGCATCGTCTGCTCACGTACCAAAATCTTTGCCTTCTTAATGTCGTCAGTCTTAGGGGGCGCTGGAACAGGCATTGTCGCAGGCTCTGACACACCAGTTGGCTGAACAACAGGTTCTGGTTTCCTAATCTTGTTAATATAGAACGACATCACGCAACTCCTGACATCTTCTTCTCTGCGGAAGGCTATTTCAGATTGTAGATGACTGAGTTCTTCTTCCAGTTCGTCCCACCATTCAGGCTGAAGTTCAACTTCTTTAATATCATTGATAAAGTTCGTAAATCCTTCTTTATAGTTATCCGACTTTGCCAACAACTTAAACAAGTCAACTTGCTCATTCTTTATCTCGCCATACAACAACTTAATCTTATCCAAAGAATAACTATCCTGATTGAATAAATTAATCAAATCCTTGATGGCTTTTGCACACGATTCTTTCTCCTTAATCTTGTTGCAATAGAGCAATGACCATAAAGGGTATTTAGCAACCTGCTTGCAGAACTCAGTAATACTCCATTTTGCATAGTTAAGACTTTTCAAGTCACTCATACTAACACCCTTGACATTGCTCAGCATGAAAATCTCTCCAAGAATGCTCGTCAGATTGCGTTCTTCAGCAGAACCAAAACGTAATAACAACTTATTACTCGACTCACTGGTACCATTGTCCCACATTTTGAGCAGAATCTCAATCATATCGTTCAGTTTCTCATCGCCTACAGGTTGGGAAGTGCTCGGATTGAATAAATCGTCTTTGTGCTTACGTAATGCATACGACAATACGACATAGTTAGCTTGATTAGCAAAGAGTCCGAATGGTGCTTTAATGAGCGGAGCAAGTATGTCACTCAGAGAGAATCTGTCAGCATACTTCTTTTTAGCAGCAGCCATCAGGCTATCCACTTCCTTACATACAGCCGCTAACCAAGAGTCACCTGCTAAGGCAGCATCTGTCAGCTCACAAGTATCGTTTACCAAATTGTTTTCTCCTTCCATAAATATCTTCTTAGCTGGTCTACTAGAGCCACCAAAAGTCAGAAGTTCGTCACGGGTACGCTTCTGAAGCATTTGTAGCGAGAGGGCTTTGTAGTTTTTGTTGGCAAAGAAGGTTACGGGCTCATTCTGTAATGCTTTTACACTTTCCATTCCACGAGGGAACACCTGGGCGCTGAACTTTCTGTTGACGACATTGTAGATATTGTTGAAAATTCCATCAGAAGTACGCTTGCCGTTAAAGTAGAGGGCGTATGTACCTCCCATCATACGAGTTTTCCACTTAGATATGTATTCTTTTGCGGCATTTTCAAACTGGCTGGCATCATCTGTGTTAAAATGAGAACGGCTTACATTTGCCTGAGCCACAGCATCAATGAAATGCGACTGAGCTGATGGAGTCAGAACTTCTGTAGGTACGATGAAAATGGTATTTTCAAACTCTTCGGAAAACTCCTTTACCCTATTCTCCATCATGTCTCTCGATTCATCGGTAATCGAGTAGAATACACAAATATGAAGGAAGTTTGGCTTTTCACGGGTATATTTATTCAATCTGCTACGTAAAACAGCCTCTTGGTCTTCACATGAATAGAATTGCGGTTCACATTTACGAAACAGGCGGTCACCAACAACGAAATTAACTCCAATTTCCTGCATACTACGCTGGTTGTACTTCAAATAGTCTACTGCCATTTTATAGTCAGTAGTTACTTTTGCTTTTTGCTGATTTATCTCAGCGGGATTATACGATGATACGGAAATCTTGAATTCTCCAAAGATATCGCGTGTTACTATTTTGCTCTCATCCAACCAATTGAGGATTTTATCCATCTTATCCTCGCAGCGATCACCAGAAAATATAAATTGCAGGTTTCGCTCATTTGGCGCATATTTCTCTGGAGACTGTTTCTTGTCGAACCTTATGCCGATGGCATTCAACAGCAAGATCGCCTTAAACACTCGCATATAGTCATCACCCATTTTGTCCACACGGCTTTGATTGGCCATATAGACATTGGTGAATGCCGAGCAACGCACATCATTGTTAAATTCAGAATAGAAAAAGTCCCACAGCCAATTAGCAGTCAGCATCATTTTCTGTTCGTAATTGTTCCCATCGTTGATAAATCCCTTGAAGCCATTTTGCTCATCGTTCATAAATTTCAGTACACTACGATTGGCTGAACCCATGATGTTCGACATCTTGGAACAGAGGAATGCTGTGTATGGATGGAGAGGGAATAGGTTGTGAATATGTTCTATTTCCTCAGAAGAACTACTTTCACAAAGATAGTCGTATAGATTTGGATTCAATTTGCTGGCCACTCCCCATGCTGCCATTGCCAATTTTGACGTGTCTGGTATAGTGAAAGTATGGCGCAAAATAAGGTACGTCGAAATTTCGTCCATCTGATATTCCACAAGATCGAAACGATCTTGCATCCTTTTTATATCAGCGTTTAGTTTGTCATTAAATGTCTCTCCCTGATTATTGTGGGATATAAGAAAAAGGAACATATTGTTCTTTTGAGACTTTTCTGCAATGTTTTGAAGTACATTGATACGATCGTTTTTTAGTGTATCTATCACGCTGGTGAACTCGTCCCAGAAGATAATGAGGCCATTGGCGATGCCCGCTTCTTCTATTTTCTTCTCGACCTCTACCAACCAGTCGCTGATACTGTCGCTGGTCAAGTAAGTATCGTCTGCTGCCAACACTTCTTCCAAGTGCAAGAATACGTCAATGTCATTAGATTGGAGTTTGGCAAGAAGTTTCTCGTATGTAGGAGCCTCTGATGCTAATTCGTCACTTTGTTCAAGCAGTTCTGGTATACGAGTCTTATGACCTTCTACCCAGCGTATAGCCTTATCAAAGTCTGACTGCACAACAATCTCATTATGCCCAGCAGCAGCCAGAGTCATTTTAGTTTGCTTCTGAATTGACAACGAGAAGCGAGGAATGTTATAGGCACCCTCCACCCCCTTCAGCACCACAGGAAAATACGTTTTATGCTTGCGAATTGCAGAAAGATTGGCCTTTAACGATTCATCTGGTAAATTCTGGATATAATCTTCGACCTCGTTTGCTGGGTCACACAACAAGTGACGTACCACACTGCTTGCATGGCTTTTACCAGTTCCAAACGTTCCGCGTACCCACATCGAGCGTCGCTTGCTGATTTCTTTCGACGTGATAGCTGTCACACTCCGACTCAACAATTCACAAAACTGCTTTGTAGGAATAAACGTACGCCACATTTCTGGCATTTCGTCTGTCATGTCATAGACTGGCAGGAAGTCCTGCATCTTTATAAAGTCTGAATATCTTGTTGCCATATTATTTTAGGTTTCTTATTCTTGAATTAGAGCATTAGTTTCAGTATATCTACGGAAGTCAGGTCATCGCGCAGAATGATATTGTCAAGGCCCATATTCAGTTCTGCGCGCAGCACGTGGTTGCTTTCCTCCTGAATACTAAGCAAGAGTCGCTCAAACACCTCCCTGTCAATGCCGAACTGCCTGTATATTCCTTCCTTCTGATTTTCGTCATAAAACTCTGATACTGTCAGCGTAAATCGTTTTTTACGTTCAGCATAGCGATATAAAGAGTATGCTGCCGCCACCATTGACAGCTCGTTATGAGGGCGACGGGAGATCATAACCTTTTTGTTGTCTTTATATAGTACTCCCGCTGGTATTGATGAGCCTAAGGGACTTTCCTTGAAGGTGTTCAAAAGTGAATTAAACGGATTGCGAAGCGTACGGTCTTGCAAATCTGGATAGCTGTCTTGCAAGATTATATCAGCTTCTTCTCTCGAATAGGAATGGCTATAGCCAATAGAACCGTGATACCAATTACAGATCTCCGAATTATCACAGAGGCCAATAAAAATCAGTTCCCATACCATTTGTGGTTTCGACTTATAGGCTTTTGCCATATACATGCCTGATTCTGTAATACTTTTTCCATCTTGACTCAGAATCATTGCCTCTCGTAGCCAATTTATAAATGGTGGTATTTGATATTTTGGATTCAGCCCATGATCACTATTGTCAAAGAACGTTTCATAGTTGTTGAAATAGTTTTCCACCCAACGCTCTCTCATACCCATTCCATCGTTATAACGGTTAATTCCCGATTTTGAACCTTGTGTCATATTCTTTAATTGGTTGGTCATTATACTTGTGTCTGAGGTACTTATCGAACTTGCTGCATGACATCCTTTCCCATCGAAATCAATACATTTCAGACAGTGAACACATTTATTCTTGTCAACAGTTGCAATTGGAACAACAGACAATGCGCCCGTCGGACATTCAACTTCACAGACCTCACAATGCACACAATATGTTGCTTTGTAACAAATCTTTTTCAGATGGCTTATGAAAACAACATCTTTTGGGTCAATGCCTTTAACCTCAAAGACCTGAGTTGCGCCTTTCTCTTCAAAAGTACAGTTGTATATCTGGTTCCTGTATTTTAAACTAATTGCAAGAAGTTTATCTTCTTGACTCATGCTATATTCTCCCAATACCCAAAGCCAAGTTAGCAGATTCTCTTTCGGAGATGTAATGACTGCTTGAAAATCAGGCGCTACGCTCATAAAATTAACATTGGAATCGGAGTGTAGGTAACGACCGCCTGCTCTCATCTTCCATCTGCCTGTCCGAATATAGTTGTCAACTCCGCTCGTTTTTGAACGTTCTAGTCCTTCACGGATCTTGTTTATGAAAGGGGTCAAGGTTTCTGGATACAACTGTCCGCACAAATCCTCGCTCCATGTTGATGAATACGGGCAAATAACGCAGCCCACTCTTGAAAGTCCTCTCCTATAAGCTTTATTGATTGGTAATCCATACAAGAACAGATACAAGTAAACCTCAGTTGCATTCCACTCCAAGAGAGGACTTGCATTGATTACCTTGTTGTGTTTTACATTTTTTCCTATACGAGAACGAGAAGAACGGCTAGGGCTCTCTTCTGCTCGAACACCATCAAACAAGACGGCGTTTGGTTGCTTACCATTTCCAACAATATCCTTGAGAAGTTTACTCAATGGGGCTGATTTCATAATGCTACAACACCATCTGTGTATTCTGCTCGGAGTTCCTATCTCATCCCAATAATACAAAACTGGCTGATGATTCTTGGCAACATGAAATCGGATATTGGGATATTTTTGAGTGTAGAAACTTTCAATTTCCTTGTATAATTCAAGTGAGGGTGGTAATTCATAGCCTGTATCGGAATAGATAACAACAAAGTCCTCTGCGGGAATCACTCTGGAAACCAAGTCTAAAAGTACCTGTGAGTCTTTTCCTCCACTAAAGGAAGTTACAAAGATGTCAGTATTACTTGTCAGAATTGGAACTTTACCCTGTTCCTCCGCTTTACTCAACGACATCACATCAAAACTGTCGCAATCTTCCTTTACAACCACATGCTCTTCTTTTGTTTTCTTCCCAAGTGATGTGGCCAATTGCTGAAAATCCAAGTCAGGATTCTTGTCAGATACCTCACGAATGTTCTTATAGCGACGATAGGTTTGGTTGATGAAGTCCATAGCCTCATGCTCGATAATAAACATTGTGTCTTCATTGCGTGAGCGCAGACGCTCCATATCAACGGGCTGCAAAGTCAATGTCTCGAAACCTTCTTGCTGAATCACCACAGGCGCATCGAACACATTACCGCCTTTTACTTCAAGCACGAACTGCCCCTTATAAAAATAGCGACGGTCACATGCCCACAGCAAAGGCTCCTCCACATGAGGATATATCCAGCCTTTTTTGTTGAGTTCCAACAAATCCAATTCTTCCCAGAATACAGGGCGAGGTGATACATTAAGTGCATCACCCTTGCTCGACATTGTCAGTCGAACACCGTTATATTCTGAATCCCATATTACCTTAAACATTCCTTCATTTACTTTCCGTTCTACACTATACGAGCAAATGAGGTTTTCGTATGAAGGGACAAAGAAAGCGCACCCTCACCCCTTGCATACTTGTACTCCAGCCGTCGCCAAACAGGCCTCACTACGATATACAAGGAAAGGGTACGCCTATAAAGGCGTATCCCAATCCCGCGAGGTCGTAGTGTTCATTTAGTTGGCGACTATTTGAGTACAAACCTCATCAGAATCTTCG
>AUXO014584741.1_pt1 | contig 10430 bp, 10 predicted proteins | sample 768731 | NCBI WGS metagenome assembly AUXO01 (sample SAMN02715735, study PRJNA202380) | gut metagenome | biome: sheep rumen | host: Ovis aries | place: New Zealand: Palmerston North | reverse complement strand
CTTCCTGACAACAATGCGAAGAATATTGTCGTATGGAACCCCGGTTGCGGAAAAGGCTACGAGTCATACTCTCTTGCCTGTGTGCTGAAAAAACGCTATCCTGGTGCAAAAATCCGCATTTACGCGCATGACATTGATCTTCTTTCAGTGTCGAACGCGCCTTTGCTCGTTGTGAGCGACAAAGCCAGTGTGGATTGGTATCAGCCCTATTTGACAAGAACGGTCACTGGGGATTATACTTTCAATAAGGAAATAAAAGACATGGTGATGTTTGAGTATCACGACTGTGTGCATACGAACACCATGCCTCCGATTGATTTGGTCTTTGCCCGTGACATAATTTCGTTCCTCCCGGAGCAGTCCCAGAGAACGATGATTGATGACTTCGAAGAGAAGGTTAAAGGCAACGGCGTGATTATCGTTGGAGATAATGAAAACATCACATTGCCCGGCTGGTCAAAGAAAAACGTCGGCTCAATCGGGATGTATACAAAATAGGATTTCGGCTAAGACCTCGAGTTTTAGGCTGACATAAAAAATACCGTTATTTACCGAATATAGTAGGGGGATAGTAATGAGAGTAGAGTATATTAACCCGTTCGTAGAAACGTCATACAGGGTTCTGAAAGAAGTTCTTGGCGGTGCCGAGGTCAAGAGAGGCGACTTGTATCTTAAGTCAACTGCCATGCCTGTGATGGGTGTCGCAGCTCTGGTCGGTCTTGCCGGAGATGTGGAGGGACGCGTTCTTTTTGATATGACTTATGAGACGGCTTTGAACATAGCCTCAAAAATGAATGACGAGAAGCTTCCTTCTTTTGATGATTTGGCCAAGGCTACGATTTCTGAATTGGCGAATCTTATCACGGCTCAGGCTGTTACAAAATTGCATGAGCTTGGTTTTAAGTTTGACCTGACCCCGCCGGCTTTGTTTGCAGGTCAGAATATGGAAATTGCTGCGCTTGGTGGCGGAGAAGAGAATGTTGAGGCTCTTATCGTGCCGCTGGTGACAGAGTATGGTAAAATTGAAGTCAACGTCGCAATTCGCGAACGTCAGTAGTATAAAGGAGTACGAGGTATGAAAACAAAACAGGATTTTCAGCAGGCTAACAATCGTCCGCCAGAGGGACTGAAGGAGGACGGTTCAAAATTCCGTGTACTGGTAGTTGATGATTCTATGTTTGTTGCAAAACAGCTTACGCAGATTCTGAGTAGCGACGGTTATGAGATTGTGGCCACCGCACAGGATGGAAAGGAAGGTGTTGACAAATACAAGGAGCTTTGTCCGAATGTGGATATCGTGACTATGGATATTACCATGCCGCGTATGGACGGAATCACCGCCCTTGAGCAGATTATGGCCTTCAACAAGGATGCCCGCGTTGTAATGGTTTCTGCTCTTGGAAAAGAGGAACTGGTGAAACGTTCTCTTATGGCAGGTGCAAAGAACTATATTGTAAAGCCGTTGGATCGCAATAAGGTTCTTGAGCGCATTGCCCAGGCACTGAAATAGTCTTGCTCCGATTTTCCCCCAATTTCCATCTGATGCATAATCGGGTGGAATGAGGGATTTATAGATTTGCAGGAAGTATTTTGATTTTGACTCGCTAGTTGGCTTTGCGTGAAGAAAAGTTGCAGAGCCTTTTCGTGTTTTAAATTTTGTTACAAATTTTTTCAGGAGATTATATGAAAGAGCGTAAAAGCGGAGTCCTTTTGCACATAACATCGCTTCCGGGAACTCCGGGAATTGGAACTTTGGGAAAAGAAGCTTATAAATTTGCAGATTGGCTGAAAAAAGCCGGTCAATCATTATGGCAGATTCTTCCGCTTGGGCCTACCGGCTACGGTGACAGTCCGTATGCAAGTTTCTCCACTTTTGCGGGAAATCCTCTCCTTATCGACTTGGATGATCTGGTGAGCCGCGGATGGGCGGATTCGAAATCAATAGGTCCGGCTGAATATATTCGCAGTGAAGGTCCCGTGGATTTCGGTTCCGTGGTGTGGTGGAAGACCCCTGTTTTGTACAATGCCGCCGGTTATTTCCTGTCGCACGCAGATGCCGAGGCAAAATCATCATTCGAGAAATTCAAATCAGAACAGAAGTGGCTTGACGACTTTGCCGTTTTTACCAGCATAAAGAAAGTGTACGATGCGAAGGCCGAGAAGGAAGGTGTCAGGGGCCGTGAAAGCATGTGGAATTATTACTGGCCCAAAAATCTTGCTTCCCACGACAAAGACGCAATTGATGCCTGGACAAAAGAGCACTCGGACGACATTGAGTGCATAAAGGTGATTCAGTTCTTCTTCGATGTGCAGTGGTCAGCTTTGAAAAAGTACGTGAATTCCCTCGGCATAAAAATCATCGGCGATATTCCGATTTTCGTGGCGGCCGACTCGGCGGACCTGTGGGCAAATCAGGCTCTGTTCCTTTTCAACACGAAGACGCTGCGTCAGAAGGCCTGTGCAGGCGTTCCCCCGGATTACTTCAGCGCAACCGGCCAGCTTTGGGGAAATCCTCTTTATGACTGGGCGGCACACAAAAAGACCGGTTATGCGTGGTGGCTTTCAAGAATCAGCAATATGCTCCGGCTTGTGGACATTGTGAGAATCGACCATTTCCGTGCTTTCGACGAATACTGGGAAATTCCATTCGGTGCCGAGACTGCGGTTGACGGAAAATGGAAAAAAGGCCCCGGTGCAGCCCTCTTTAAGACAATCAAGGAAAGTCTCGGAAATCTTCCTATTATAGCAGAGGATTTGGGGGTTCTTACGCCAAGTGTGGAAAAACTTCGTGATGCGGTGGGCTTCCCCGGCATGAAAATCCTGCAGTTTGCGTTCAGCGGTGATGAGTGGAATTCTTCAAGTGCAGAAAACGCATATCTTCCGCACAATATCGACAACACCAACTGCATTATGTACACGGGAACGCATGACAACGACACCACGATGGGATGGCTCAAATCTTCAGGAGACGCTTTGAAGAAAAATCTCTGCGCCTATTACAATCTTTACGAAGACATTGATCTTACCACTTTGGCACACACGTTGATCAGAAGCGCATTCTCGTCTGTGGCGGACACCTGCATTGTGCCGCTTCAGGATGTGTATGGACTCGGAACCGAAGCTAGAATGAACACCCCCAGCACAACGGGAAGCAACTGGAGCTGGCGCATGGACAAAAATCTCCTTGACGATAGAGGAGCCAGTGAACTTGCCTGGTATTCGAAAATCTACCGCAGAAACGGAGGTCAGTCCTCATGTTGAAATCTCTCCTTGAACTTTACATCACGTTTTTCAAAATAGGAGCCGTCACTTTCGGTGGTGGTTACGCAATGCTCCCGATTCTGGAACGGGAACTTGTGGGAAAGAAAAAGTGGACGACCATGGAGAATCTGATGGATTACTATGCAATCTCCCAGGTGACTCCCGGTGTAATCGCCGTGAATGTCGCAACTTTCGTCGGTTACCGTAAAAGCCGTGTGTCCGGTGGAATCTGCGCCACTCTGGGGGTGGTGACACCTTCCATAATCATAATCACCATAATCGCCATGTTCATCTCGAATTTCGAGGATATTGTGTGGGTGCAGAAAGCCCTTGCAGGAATAAATGTGGCGGTTACGGCCCTCCTTACCTATGCTGTTTTCAATTTTGCGAAAAAGTCGATCAAGCAGTGGTGGGGCGTGATTTTTTATGCCTTTGCCTTTGCGGCGATTTTCTTTTGGAAAGTTCCTTCGGTGGCAGTGGTTCTCGTTGCAGCGGTTTCAGGAATAATCATCACCTGGGCTACAGGAGGCCTCAGGAAAGTGTCTGAGAAAAGTGAAGGGGACTCCGGAAAGGAGGTCTCAAAATGATGACGGGAGTACTCGGTCTTCTGCAGCTTTTCGGAATCTTTTTTTACGTGGGACTTTTTGCCATCGGTGGAGGACTTGTGGCGGCCACTTTCATGCAGCAGGTGCTCGTGGAAAAATACGCCGTCATTTCGCTTGAGAAATTCTACAGTATGCTTGCGATTTCTGAAAGCACCCCCGGTCCCATCGGCATAAATCTTGCGACTTACTGCGGCACGGAGCTTTACGGTCCGATCGGTGGAATCATTACGACGCTGGGCGAAATAACACCGTCGCTTATAATCATCATGCTTGTGGCAAGATTTTTCGGAAATTTACAGAAAAAGCCCTTGGTTCAGGCGGCATTTTCAGGACTCAGGCCTGCCACCGGAGGAATGGTGCTGGTTGCGATGGTGAATGTGTTTAAAATCGCACTTCTGAATCTTCCGGAGTTTGCTTCAGGCGGCGGCTGGATGTCGCTTTTCCGCTGGGAATCAATCATTTTCTATGCAGCCGCTCTTGTCATCCTCTTCTGCTTCAAGAAACTGCATCCTGTTTTTGTGGTTCTGGCGGGAGCAGTGTTCGGAATACTGTTTCTCTGAGACGGAAACGCTTCGGAAAACTCTTTGCAAGGCATTAAATCATCGTTTTCCTCTTTTTTCCCGCTGAAAATCCGTTGAAAGACGGGTTTTTAGAGATGCCCTTATTTTTCTCTTTCATTATGCCGAAAATGGTGTATAATGATATAGTGTCTCTAAAAAAATCGCTTTTTGGAGATGCCCGATAGTAAAAAGTCCAAAATCAATGCACCGGATGTTATAGAAGGGGGACGTATGTTCAAGGCGAAACGCTACATCGTAATGATGGTTACCAATGCTCTTTTAGTTTTTGTACTGATAATTCTGGCAATGGAGTTGATTCCTGATCCGATTGCCTTTGAGAAACATTCGCAGGTTTTCGTTTGGAGTGTTGCCGCCGTTCTGTTTTTTGTTCTCTCAATTGTTTTGCATAAACTCAGTTTTATGCTGGTTGACAAACTCCGTCAAAAAACGCTTTTTACCGGTGAAAGCGGACTTCTTTCTGAATTTATGGAAAAACTCCGCTTCTGCTATTCGCTTGATGATTTTTACGAGCTTATAGGCAAAGTGCTTGAAGTGAAGGGCGACTGTGCGGTTTTGTTCGTGGACTGCGAAAAAAATTACGTGCTTTACAACAGCCCCAACAAAGTCACGTGTGATCCCGAAGTTCTGAGGACTCTTGAGTTGAACTTCGACAAAAGCTGGCCCGAGGGAGTCTTTTTTCTGGGATCCAATTACGGAATCGTGAGCGGCTCCAAAAATGCACGCGGATTTTTCATGTCCTTCAACAATCATCATCTGTATGTGTTCTGCCGTTACACGCGTCTTTTCGATGAGTCTCTTTACGGACATGCCTATAAGGAAATCGTGAGATTCTTCAAACGCGCAAAGACAATCGACAATCTTGCTGAAATCGCGGAACTTTCCTCTGAATGGAACCAGCTTGCAGACACGCAGAGATCCTTCCTTCCGCCGGTGATGCCTGATATTGAGAGACTGAAGGTTGCCGCCTATTACCGTCCTCTGGTAAATGTTTCAGGAGACTATTACACCGTCCTTCCAATCAACAGGCAGAAAACGCTTCTCATGCTTGGAGACGTGTCGGGTAAAGGTCTTGCCGCAGGTCTTGTCATGGGTTTGGTGATGAACACCGTGAAAATCCTTGACAACAAGGAAGATTTGGCGAATATGATTCAGGCAGTCGACAAGGCCATCAAGGGAATGAAACTTCAGGACAAGTACACGGTTCTTTTCCTCGGGGTCGTCGATACCGCAAAGATGACCATCCGCTACATAAATGCATCCATGTCAGACCCTCTGATTATTTCCCGCTCTGTTGACGGCTACCGCATAAAGCCGCTCACATCAAACTGTTCTGTCGTTGGAATCATCGATTTGCCGGAGCAGGTGGAAGTCGCCGAGCAGCGCCTCTTCCGCGGTGATGTGATTCTCATGGCTTCCGACGGTGTTTCAGAAGTTATGGACGAAAGTGGCGAAGAGCTTGGAAACACAAAACTTTACGAAGATACAATCAAATCCAGTGCGGTCAAGAGTCCTGACGAGTTTATCGACGATGTGATTGATTTGGTCATGACATACAACGGCGACAAAAAACTGCGTGACGACGTAACCATGATGGTCGCAAAGATTGAGGGGTAAGCTATGATATTCATGATTCTTAACATTCTGATTGGCGGCGGACTTATCGCCTTCTCTTTCACAATAGATTCTCATAAAAGCGGTCACAACGGAAATCCTCTTGTAAATCTGACGCTTATGCTTGCTTCCATTTTCATACTGATGGGAGTGGCCCTGCTTTGCTGTCTGCTCGGAGCCCCTGACCCCATGTGCCTTCTGCTGGGACGTCTCACCTTTTTGTTTATGGGCATGTTCTGCATGGGTGGATGCCATGTTGTTCTTACTTTCGAATCTGAAAAAAACAATACGTTCCTGAAAGTGCTGCAGTGGATTTTGAATATTGCCTGTCTTGTCTTCATTTTCTTTGTTCCGCATATGGTGACGGGATTCAGCATTGAGAACGGAACTTTCCAAGTAATGTCGGACACTCTTGTTGCAACGGAAAACATTAAAATCACATGGTTCAATATGTACTGTCTCGTTTGCATTGTAGGCATTCCTTTTGTCACGAACCTTATGCTTTTGATCCGCGCTGAAAACACGAAGAACCGTCTGCTGCGCCAGAACCTCGTGCTCATGGGAATAGGATTCTTTGCCACCTGGATTTCCTACGCCCTTATGTTCTTTGCGTGCCTGTACCAGCCGATGACGTTTTCGCTCATTCTTCTCTGCCTTGTGCCCCAGCTTGTGATTTTCGTGCGTGCGAGCAGTAACGACCAGATTTGGGGAAAGAGCCTTATTTTCAGAACCTTCCTGCGCTCCGTATTGATTTATATTCTGCCGTCTGTGGTGGAGGGCCTCATTTTTGCAGGACTCAGAATGATTTTTCCGAACAGGGGAATTGTGTACTATATCCTCCTTGCATTAGGAACCTCCATTGTGGTGTTTGTCTGGGTTCTTACAGGCCGCCGTTTCACGAGAATGGATGCAATGCGTGACAGCAACTATTCCGAGGATTTTGAAAATGCAATCACTTCAATAGATTTCGAAGGCGATCCTGCCGTGATAATGTCGAATCTCCGCGCCGCCTTTGAAAAATATGTCGACACCACCGAAATCACTCTTGCAGTTGATGCCGACACCGGATTCCTGGAGTCTGTCTTTACGGAAGAGGACAAAAAAATTGCAATCCCCATTGATGACCCGTGTTTTGACGTGCTCCTGAACTTGAAGCATCAGATTGTGTTCCGCAGTTTTGCAGAGCATGACTACAGTGTGCAGAGTGTCCGCGGGGATTTGCTCCAACTTCTTGACAGCACAAACTCCGAGGCGTTCATCATGCTGAACGAAGGACGTCACATTGTCGGTGTGCTTTTCCTCGGTGCAAAGACAAGTCACAACCCGTTCAACGAATATGACTACAAAGTCTTTACAAAACTTTATTCAAACTTCTTCGTTGTGGGATATTACATGAAGAACATTATGAATGAGTCTGTCGTTGGTACCGTGAACAGGGAAATCCGCATGTCCAGCCAGATAATCACATCAATTCAGGAAAACATGGATTACATCAAAAATCCGAAGATTGATGCCGGCTACAGGATGATTCCAGCCCACAACATCGGTGGTGAGTTCATCGACATGATCCGCCTCAACGACCAGAAGCATATGTTCATAATCGGAGCACTCAACGGAAAGGGTATCGCGGCTTCGATGAGCATGGTCATTCTCAAATCGATTATCCGCACGGATCTGGCAGAGACTCCCGACTTCAAGCTGCTCGTTGAAAAAATCAACACATTCATCCGCAACTCTTTGCCGAAGGGAACATTCTTTGCAGGAACTTTCGGTGTCATCGATTTCTCCAATGACACGATGTATTACATCAACTGCGGTTCTCCGGCTCTGTTCATGTACAATCACATCTACAACAACGTGATTGAAATTCAGGGCGAAGGCCACGTCCTGGGATTTGCAAAAGACATCAGCAAACTTATCCGCATAAAGAAGGTCAAACTTTCCGAAGGCGACATCGTTCTTGCATGTACAGACGGACTCATCGAGGCAAAATCACTGCGCGGTGAAGGCTACGGAAAAACGAGGGTTCAGTCACAGATGATGGAAAATGCGACTTTCCCCGCTGACAAAATGGCTCAGTTCTCTTACGACAATCTTGTGGAATTCACGTCACGTGCACTTGAAGACGACATCACTGTGCTTGTGCTCAAATATCTGGGAGGCAAATAATGGACCAACTTACCATAAACGAAAAGGTCGGTGGCAACTATCAGCTGTATGAACTCTTCGGGGCGGTGAATGCATACACGCTTGCAGAGTTTCAGGAAAAAGTATACACTAACATCGTTGATTCGCATATCGTGCTGGATATGTCTCAAGTGACCGCCATTGATTCTGCGGGAGTAGGCGTGATTCTGGCCGGTCATAATGACGGTGAGGAAAACGGTACCAAGCTGTTCATCATGAATCCATCTGAAGCGGCCCGTCATGCATTGGAAAGGACAGGCTTTTTGGATACGTTCAACATAATTCATGCCGTTACCGAGGTGTCCGATGTTTCGTAATGGAATTGCCGTGGCGTTGATTGCCGCGACTTCTCTTTTTGTTGTGTCTTGCTCCAGAAAAAATGAAGTGAGTTCCGCTTATGCACAGTCACCGAAAACCGTGAATCCTGTTGTCTTTGACGAGCCGGAACCGGAGCCTGTGAATCCTGAGTACATAAAACTTGAAAAAGTGCTTTCACAGATGTCTGTCCGCTTCAATACAGTTGTTTCGATAACAGACGAAAACCGTGATGCTTTCCTTGCGGATTTGCATGCTGTCCTTGAGGCGGAAAAATCCTTCCGTGCTGACGACTTGAGTCTGTATTATCTCATCGACAAAAAACATTTCGTGAGTGCCGATTATGTGCCCAAGGATTTGGTGAAACTAAGAGGCAATGATTTATACAACGTGAGCCGCAATGACCTCTCCCTTCGTCCGGATGTGGAAAAGGCTTTGAGAGAAATGGCTCGGGGTGCTCTTGACGACGGCATCAAACTGATGGTTTCTTCCACTTACAGATCCTATGACTATCAGACCAAACTTTTTGCCCGCTATGTCGCACAGGACGGTGAAGAGCTTGCGGAAAGATATTCAGCACGACCGGGAACGAGTCAGCATCAGCTCGGTGTGGCTATTGATTTCGGTTCAATCACGGATGATTTTGCGGAGACAAAGCAGGGAAGATGGCTCTACGAACATTCAGAGGAATACGGATGGTCTCTTTCCTTCCCCCGTGACTACGAGGATGTGACCGGATTCATGTGGGAGTGCTGGCATTTCCGTTATATCGGAAAAGAGGCCTGCTCGTTCCAGAAAAAATGGTTCGGTGATGTTCAGCAGTTTATGATTGAATTCCTGGACTCCTGGAAGAAAAACTGAGCATTTCCAAAAGTCCGTCTTTTTGAAATCCTTCAATTAACCGATTTTATGCTCAAGGGCTTTCGGGGAAACTCCGAATCCTTCCTTGGGCTGATGTTCGTCGCTGCCCAAAGGTTCCACGTGAATCTGCACATCGTACACTTCAGGAATTTCTTTTCTTATGGCGTCCTCAACCTGTTCTGAAAGTTCGTGGGCATCGTAGACAGACATTTCGGGATCAACTTCAAAATCCAAATCGACATCATATACGGAAGCAAGTTTTCTGATTCTCGCTTTGTGGGGATTATTTGCTCCAGGCACTGAAGTCACCGCGTTGAAAAGTCTTTCGTAGAGCGAAGGGTCATCGATTCCGTCCGTCAGCTCCATGGTTATGTCAAGGAAAAGCATTATCCCGTTTTTCACAACCCAGAGACCGACAAGAAGGGCCACAATCGGATCGAGCACAGGTATTTTGAACAGGCGTGAGATACCGAGGCCGACAAGAACCGAAGAGGAAAGCATTATGTCGCTTTTCATGTTCTCCGCGTTTGCCTTTATCATCGTGCTTTCGGCTTTTTTACCGTAGTGATGCTGGGTCAATGCGAGAAGTGTTTTGCCGGCTATTGAAATGACCGAGGCGATTATGGCAAGCATTGAGGTTTCATCAGCAATATTCCCCGATGCGAGACGCTGTATGGAAGTGATGGCAAGCTGGGCACCGCAGTAGAAAATGACGAAAGAAAGAATCATCGTGGCTATCGACTCGGCCCTTCTGTGCCCCCAGGGATGTTTCTTGTCTTCAGGACGCGCAATGATTCCGCTGATTACGAGGGTTACTATTGCGATGACCACATCCGAGGTACTGTCGATTCCGTCTCCTAAAAGCGCCATTGAATGTGCGTATATGCCGAAAAAGAGTTTTTCCCCTGCAAGGATGATGTTTCCTGCAAGTGCGATTATGCCGGCAATCCTTATATACTTGATTTTTTGTGCTTCGTCTATCATTTTGCAACACCTTTAGTAAGTGAGT
>AUXO013577756.1_pt1 | contig 10430 bp, 7 predicted proteins | sample 768731 | NCBI WGS metagenome assembly AUXO01 (sample SAMN02715735, study PRJNA202380) | gut metagenome | biome: sheep rumen | host: Ovis aries | place: New Zealand: Palmerston North | reverse complement strand
GCAGACTCTTTCAGTGCATTGAATTCCTTATGAATGAGCCGCCCTTCACAAGGACGACCGTTTGGTAATGCGACGACTAAATCATAATCCTGATACTCATCACCTAAGAATTCTTTAAGTTCATTCTGAGCCTTTTTCCAATCACGAAGGATATAGGCGACCGTTTTAGGAAGCCAAACCTTTCTGATACTGGACTCTGTTTTGGGCTTCTTAAGGATCAGCCGTGTACTGGTATATGGCATAAGCGGTTTGAATATCTGATAAATCTCACTATCACCAATAGCTTCGATTGCTCTCTTTGACGCCCGTTCCAATTCTGCTTCAACATATATGTATGCGTTATTGATAGCGATGTCCTTATCCTCAATGTGGACATTCTTCCATTGCAGTCCGAGTATCTCTCCCAAACGGAGAGAGCAGGCAAAGGAAAGATTCATTGCAATATACAGCTTGTTGTCAGTGCATTTACTCAAAGCCAATCGAATAGTATCTGCATCCCATATGTCCCGTTTCTTGTGTTCAACTTTCGGTAGTATGGCGTATTCAAAAGGATTTCTTTCTATCATCTCCCAGCGAACGGCTTGTTTGAAAGCACATCGGAGAAGTTTGATGATCTTTTCAATGGTATTTGCTGAAATACATTTGTCGTTACCTTTTCTTGTTCTTGTGGATACGCAGGGTGTCTTTTGAAGAATTTGAATAAACTTGTCCACAAATCGTGGAGTGATTTCTTGTATATCTATATCTCCTATGATTGGGTTTATGTAATTAGCAATTAAAGCAGTTTGAGCGTCATACATGGAAACACCCCATCTCTTCTCGCCGTACATACAAACAAAATCATGTAAGAAATCTGATACCTTCTGTTCATCCGAAGGGGTAGATATTATGAGAGGGTGAGGATTCTCAATCTCGTCTTTACGCTTTAGGGCATCATCAAAAGTGTGATAAGTCTCCCACTTTTGCTTCATCTGAGCGCTTTTGTCGGTATAATTGTAAACTACTGAATAAGAATTGTTACGTTTGATAATTGAAGCCATTTTATTTCCTTTCTGAATATAATTTTTGACATTAAGCCGGTTTTCAATTGCAGGAAAATCAATAGCACTTCCATATGCTCCTTTTAGTCTATTACTTCTTTCACACTCCTTTACTCACAAAATGCAGTTATATTATCGTTAATTAACTGGATTTAGGATTTATTGCTTTAAAATCTCACACTTTTTTCGCAAAAAAGCATTTCACAAATTTGTTTATGCTTTTTTGTGCTTTTTATAAAAAATAATTATAACAAATTCTACAAATCGTAATCTAATTAAGAATAATAATGTAGAATAATATATTATAATAAGAGCTAATAATATATTTAATGGTGATATCAAAATGAAACAGATTAAGATTGAAAAAGATTCATATGTCTTATTCGCTCGTAACAAAGAGGCTGACAACTTTTTGCTTAGATTGCCGGAGCTTATCTGCAACGGTACGGCAATCTCCGGGATCAACAGCGAATACGTTCTTATTGATACAGAGGATTGTATTCTCAATTTAAGCAATATCCGCAATATTCACAGCTTTTACCAAAAGCATAAGAGGTCAGCTTCCGTATCATCGCCCTTATTGGTAAAGCATACAGTTATAACCGTTACGCCCACTAAAGATGACTTTACCGATTTACAGTACATTTTAGCTTTGAACAACTTTTTTGAGAGCCACGATTCCTACTGTAGTATCATTATTGAGATCAATAATAATACGATGTACTTTAAACTGGCGCAATTCTTTAGTCTTAGAGAAAGCCTTTCGCGCATCAATATCCTTGTCAGAGAAGACCATGAGATTAAGGAGTTGCCGCAGAACTATATCAAAAACTTCAAGCCCGGCGAGATTTTGCCGTGCTTTGTAATCGATCGCGAGATGTATGAAACCTGTTACCGGTCTTTTACTTACAACCATAGCTTGCTGGAAAAAGCGATCCAAAGTACCGACTTAAATGATTTTAAAAAGAATATCGCATGCCTGAATGAAATCGAACAAAATCTATACTATTGTATTTATTGCAATTTTTCCAAGATCGTCAACAGAGAATCCCTGATCGAATTCTTAGGAACCATAGCAGAAACACCGATTTTGAGCGTTCTGATTTTCAGCTCGTTGCTGCGTAACGCGCAAGACGACCGGAGCCGATTAAATCTCAGTATGGTTTACGAAAACTGCATTGATTATGCCTTGAGTCTGGAACAAATCATAGAAAACACTTATTTCTACGCTGAAGGCGGCATCCTGTCATTCCGAGTCCACAGTTTTCTGTCGGAAAAGATGCAAGGTATTCTCAGCGATGAGCATAAATCGAAGCCTGCTTTTTTTCTGGATGTATTGCTTGTCGATTTTTGCCGCAGTGAAACAATTGTTGACAAATTTATAAGCTTTGTTGATGATGCTCAAAAAAGCGTAATGCAATCAGCGCTTATGGCGCCGAACGCGTTGGATAAGCTTTTCAACCCTGAAAAGCACACGGATGTCAGCAGTTATTTTGAGAATCCAGCTATACTGATCGAGCATTACGGTTTACAAACAATCCATCTGATGGCGAAAAAAACAAATGCTTTATTCTGCTTAAAAAACAAGAATTATTATTATGCAATTAGCAATAACGCGTTGTTTTCAACCCCAAAGATTGAGGATTATCCATATGAACTCGGAACCTGTTATCGACTGGTAATCCCTATAAAAAGCGTTGAAAGTCAATATACATATACCGGCATTAGCGAAAATGATTATAAATTTTCAGTATTAAAACAGGAGTATCATCATATTCCGTTCAACTGCGGAACGATCACGATGCCTCGTGGACGGGAAGAAAAGAACTCGGGGATCATGCGGATTAAGAGGCTTTTTGAGGAGGAGTATCGGACTGATGAAACCAATGTCATCAATGCCTTCGGTATCAGCAGAAGGATCGAAATAGAGTATCTGATCAAGGCGATCCTTTCGCTTTTAAACGATCACCAGAACAGTAATCCCGTTTGTTTTGCGATCATCGGGCTCAGAAATAAATCGCTTATTAAACTTGCTCTCAGGCTGATCGCTCTGTGTTATACGACAAGAGGTATAAATGAATTGTTTAAGGAAAACGAGTTATTTTTGTGTACTGATGCGTGTGATGTTGAGGTTTTGATTTCTGGAGAAAAATACAGTGACATTATCGAAAATTTGACAAAACAACAGGTTTTCGGCGCGTTGGACGATGAAATATTCAATGAATTAACAGCATCCGTTTCTGTATTAGAGAGGTGACGAAGATGAATGTACAAAGATATAAGTTTATTTCCGACGGAAAAACACAAATCTGGAAAAGAGAATTGGAACATGTTTTGCACCGCGATATCCATCAGGAGGGGTTGGGGTGTTACATCGATAACACCCATATCAAGCTTGGCGATATTCATTTAGGGAGTTTTTTTGAAGCTCAATTTCTTTTTGGGAACGCTTACTGGATTTCCATTTTTGCTAATTCTTTGGCTGAATCAATACATTGTGCACACCCTAAAGCTGATACCCGCATACATATTATAGGCTATGAAACATATATTGAGCCGGTCGTCTTAATGACAAAAGAATTGCTCACAGATGCAGGATACACCTGTGTGTTCAGTCATATTTACGAGGCAATCAAAAACTTACCTGGAAATATAATTGTTGACGAGAGATTGCGTTCAGGCACAGAAACGACGCATGAAGAAAATGACGTTTATGTTTTTGTGTGCGGAATAGCCTCAACATTGCATACCCATTATAAAATGGCGCGTAAAGTATCAAAAGAAATAATCGGTCGTAAAAAAGAACCGACACAGGATGAAATCAATGAGTTGTGTGATAAATCCGGATTCTATTCAATCATACAAATTCTGCCAACCGAGTTTAATGATTCTCTTAATCTGAGTTATGAATTGTTGGATAATAAAAAGTTGGAAATCAATAAAGCAAACAGCGTATTAGTGCGAAAAGATGATACCAATCACGAAAGGATCGTTGCTAAATACTTAGTTTGCGTTTACTCAGTATGGCAAAGAGCCAGTGAGTGTAAATGGTGCTTTCAAGAAGATCGCCTAAGACCAATCGTTGATACGAATGATATTTCGATTGTTCCTTTTCAAATGATTGAAAGGAACACTGAAGAAAACAATAGTAACGAAAAGGAAAAAGACAGTAACGATAAAGATAAGAAAAAAGTAGAGGATAATAGTAAAAGCAAAATTTGCTTTTTCCAAAGAAAAAAGGAGAATAACAGTTTTGAGTTTTTGGACTATTTGTATTATGACCACATAAACCGCAACGGAAATCACTATCAATATTATATTCGCACGAATTCTCTTTTGAAAAAGATACTCTCTGATAACGAATTATGCAAAATATTTGACAGCTACTGTGACGAAATCAAAAAAGGTCTTAAAATTGAGGAGAATAGAATTGACATATTGATTGCTCCGTTACATTACAGTAACGAACAGTTTGTCAGTGCAATCAGTCAAAAAGTATTTCACTCTAAATGCGAAATTATCAGCTTTAATCCAACACAGGAGTTCAGATCCAATTTTGAATGCAAATATTCGAATTATTCCTATATTCTAAAAAAGCTGAAAGGAGTTGATCCTCTTTCTACAAATGTCTATTTTCATTTTATAGACGACGAATTGATAATGGGTAACTCATATTATCGGGCGAAGTCGTTTGTTTCGTCTTTGTTGGATCATCTTGGATTGTTTATGGAGAGCAAGAATGATGAAAACAAGAATAAAGAAAACATCCATTTGTTTGAATCCGTTATCCTGTTGGTAAACAGAAACTCGAACGCGTCAAAATCGAATTATATTGAAAGATTAGATAAGTTTTTTTCTTTTATTGATATCAGAGTACCTTCACTAAGAAATTACGGCGATTCTTGTTTCTTGTGTGGAAAAACAACGCAAGCTACAAGGCTCAAGGAAAAATCTGCCTTGTATACAATGGAAAAGCATTGGGCAGAGCGCGAGAATTACCATAAACAAAAGAATTTGGAAGAAGAAAAGAAACTGTACAATGATCCCGAACGAGATCAAGAAATCAACGAACGTCATTTCAGACGGTTTTACTGTGAAGATTTAATGTATCAGAGTTTGAGGCACCATTGGAGTGTTCCTGAAGAAATATACCGTATCATTCTGACGACTATATCCAAAGAAATAAGCAAGAAGAATTATGTATATCAGTATGAGTACCTTATCTCTTTTATCGTTGTATTATCCAGACCGTTTCTGTACTATAGGGAGAATGTAAAAAAAGCTGTTCACGCAATCGTCCTTTTTCTCTTAAGGATCATGAACATTAATTGTCGAATTCTCCCTGAAACGATGATAACCAGACTTAGAGATATGAATATTACCGATATTCATAACCTTGAAGATTGTTATCATGCAATTGACGGCACTGATTTCGGTCAGAGGTCCTCTTCACTTGATGATAAGATCTATTATTTGTATTCAATCCTTCTCAAAAGAATCAGCGAAATGGAATCATGCTATCTATTTAGCGTAAGTAATATAGAAAAAGCAATCGGCATATATTATGAGTTGGACCTTGTTAAGGAATTGGAAATTCTCAAACAAAACAGTGATGATGCAAACAAAGAAGAGATAGAAAAAGAAATAGAAAAGAAGAAAAAGAGATTCGCAAATCAATTCTCCATGCTCATCAGGAGCAGTATCAAAAAGATAACCGGAGCATCCGGAGGGCGCAGCAAAGCTATTTATCTGGATAGAGAGCTTGAAGACTATTTTATGCTGCATCCGTTAATTAAAATAGGAAAAAGCACAGATTGCAGTATTGATTCTGTTTTGGTACGAATCTATCTGGAAAACCTTGATGTTTACAAGGATATAAGGAAGTATTCAGAGAATAATAATCTCAGTTTTCAAGATAAATATCGCGATATCTTTACAGAAATATCAGACAATCATCGACTATGTCTTGCAGCAGAGTTTACAGACAAGTCGGACAATAACTACATTATCGCCTGTAGCAGGGGGATAGATCCGGAAAGTTTCAAAGTATCTCCTAGCTTTGACGAAGATGATGATATTTGTTATATCGCTGATAGAAATCTCTATGCAGTAAAATGCTTTGACGCAAGCAGCGAACCCTTGAAAACAGTTTACTTTCTGATACAGATTCACGATGATTCGACCGAGAAAGTTAATCTGGAACCTATCAGGCGGATACTGTATCACCGATACACTATTGCCTCTGAAGTCAAAAAAGTGGCGGAATCTGGTGAATTGTATCAAATGTATCGCGACGAAAACTGGGCGGAAATTTTAACGCAGCCTAAATCTATTTCGCACGGGCAGAGCGAAGATATAAATGAACATATCAATTTGTTGGAAAGCATTTATCAGTCTTATGCTAATCAATCTAAGTATGAATTCCAAAACGAGTCAATAGATAAAGCGTATAACGATGTAAGTGTTTATTCTGCTATTACGCTGTTCTCCAACAAAATCATATCTTTTTTACACTGCATAAGAATTGGTCGTGAGATGGAAAAACACTTCCCGTTTGAAGAAGCGCTGAGAATTGATTACCTTCCTGAGTGTGTTCCTAAGTATCCGTCTGATGACATTGACACAGGTGAGGATAATAAATTTGTTTTCTATGAAAATGATGATTTCAATGAAAGTGATAACAATAATTTCGAAGAGCTTATTAAAAGACTGAATCTCTATATAGAAAGTATAAAAAAAGAAATACCTGATTTAGAATTGAATGATCAACTACTGTTCCAAGAAAGAAATGCAGGAAACAAATTACAGATCATCAATCTAAAACTGGATGGTTACAGTAATTATTGGATTCCAATCGCATTCATACACATACTGGTGAAAAATGCTTTAATACACGGAAACAAAGACAAATCCATAAAAGTCTATTTTAGTCAGAACGAAAAAAATGAACGGGGAATTGATCTGGTTGTTAAAAACCATATTAAAGATTCAGTTGATAAAAAAGAACAAGGGATTACACAAAAAGCTCTGTCTTATTGCCTGAACAACGGCGAAACTCTATGTGAATTCAAGGAAGATGGGGATCAATACAAATCAAAAATACATATGTTTTTTGAGAAAGGATAGGCTTAATATGAACTATTGTTTTATTGTTATCGATAACTGCAAACAGAAAGTGTATTCTTTAGCTGGGCTAATATCGAAAAAGTCGGAGGAATACAAAGCCAATGGACGAACAATTAAGGTAGGCGGTTTCTACGGATTCACAAAAGATGATGCAGAGGAAGAATTTGATACAATCATTAATGAAAATTTATTTTCTGCGATCGACATTGAAATCAGCCAAGTTGATTATATGTGTTTTATCATCGATCTTTTTTTAAAAAAATCAGAAGAAAATAGCCTTAATACTTCATTGGAGTTATATTATAACAATACAGGAGAACAAAGCAAAACAGCTTCCGGTATTATACTTGCTAATAGTATATTGGAAAAATATGCGAATAAACGGAATAAGATTGATATTACGTTTATGACGCGTTGGTATGATTATGAGATTAAACCATTAGCGTCTTATAATGGACTGAATGATCACGAGGATTTATGGATTGGTAAAAAGCTAAAATGCTTTTATAATCCGGTGGATTCAAAAGGCGAAATCAACAACAAAGTGTTTGTAAAAGCAAAAGACGGCGCGAAAGATAGATTTGAATACTTGTACAATAATGTATTTGAACTCATCAGGTTGGAGGAGGCGGGAGTAAATGGTTGACCGACAAATCGAATACGAATTTTATGAATCTTTAAGAAGAGCTTTATCAATAACAAATGAGCCAAAGGTGCTTTATCATTATACGGGCGTAAATGGTTTTTTATTAATGATGGAGCGTATCTCAGAGAATAAATGCTTTATTTTTCCGGGAAACTGCAGATATCAAAACGATGAAAATGAGTTGTCAGAGGGAGAAAAGCTTATAGAGGATTACATAACATCCAATGAGAATAGTATTGATTCAAATACAAAATCATTGATAGAGAATTCTTTACAAAGCTTCTCAAATGATGTTTATGTAACGTGCTTATCATCAGATGACGATATGCTTGAACAATGGAAGTATTACGGCAAAGATTGCGGGCTTTCAATTGGTTTTGAATTCAGCGAGTGTGAAGGATTTTTTAGAGAAGAAGATATAAAGGAAGAACTGCCATCCAGAGAGATTAATGCTTACCATATAGATTCTACAGATAACGATTTGGAATCTTTAAAAAATGATGGATTTGATTTTACTAATCCTGTGATTGTTGAAGATCCTTCGAACGAGCGTACCAGAGGAGGTCTTTCGCTGCTGCCTTTAGGTGTTATATACGATGACGATAAAAAGAAGAATGTACTTCAAACAATAATTAATAATGAAAAAAAGCAGATGGAAGATATCGGTTTTCTCGATGAAGAGAGTTTCAAGAAAGTTTACTATAATAAAATTATTCAGGCATTTATTCCTTTGTGTAAGAATCATTATTTCCGTCACGAACAGGAGTCCAGATTGGTTTTTGTTCCGACTGATGATACTGAATTGAAATACAGGGATAAAGGTCGGCGGATTCTCCCATATTTTAAATTTACTGTTGTTAATAAAATCCCGGACAAGCCTCCGATCAAATCGATTACTGTAGGACCAGGTGCGACTCAAAATCTAATTTTCAACTCAGTTATTAAGATTCTGGACGGCGATAATACAAAGTTTTACACTGAGGCAGATTGTAACAAAGCTTTGGAGCAATCGCCGATGACAAAAGAAGAGGCAATTGTTTCAAACAATGTCCGTCAACTGCTGTGCGTACAGAAAGCAGATAAAGTCAATATGGTCTCTTATCTCACTCAAAACAGGATACTTGTTTCTAAATCACCGATTCCGTTTAGAGACTAATCCTCTTTTCAATTTCTTATAACTTCTATTTTGGTATATCAACTCTTATAATTCGGAAAGGTGGTTACATGGACACAGTTGTAAAAGTCTTCTCAATTATCAGTGGGCTATCAGCTGCAGTAGCTATTGTTATATCAATCGTATTATACTATCATGGATTAAATAGAGAAAGAAAAAATGATACATTAAGAATCTTTTCGAAAATTCGAAGAAAATACTTTAATACATCAACTCTTAATGATAAGGAAAAACTGAAGTATTTGAATGAATTAGAATACTTTGCTACAGGTGTTAATTCGAAAATCTATGATATAAGAATAGTTTGTAAAATGAGTGGAAGCAGGTTGATTCGACAGTACGAAAAATGGTCAAAGGAGTTTATTAAAAAAAGAAGAGAACAATTCGGAAATAAAAGCGCATATTCTGAATACGAAAAAATGATAAAGGACATAATATCGCAAACAAAAAACAAATGACTATTTTCTAATTTAGGACAGAAGAATTCTTTGATTCATCATTGATAATACAGGTAAACAAAAGGAAACCGCTGGGCTACAATGATTAACACAGCGGTTTCATCAACTATTCAGTTATATTTTCGTATCGGACAGAATGATATCCAGCATTTGTCTGGGGGTTACAATAAAAGGCTTTATCGGGAAATGTTTGATATTTCCGGTTACCAGATAAGCTTCCTCGTCTTTTCGCTCTTCCATAACGACTTCATAGAATACTCTGTCCTTAGGATCAGGGAGTTCAATATCAATTGATTGAGCATCGACAAAGATACTTTTCTCATTGATAGCCTCAAGAACGTCGTTTACGATCTCTTCTGTTAAATGGAACTTCGGTCGTAACAAAACCTCACGGTATTCGTTAAATATTTCTTCATTAAGAACCGGTATGACGGGACCGCTGAAGGCGAGTTCCATAATATTGCCCGGTACAGAATCCCATTTGAGCATTGCCGAAACAAGTACATTGGTGTCTATGACTGCATAATACTTCATTCATATACCTTTACTTTCTGGCTTCGCTGATCTCGGCGTTGATTTCGTCCAAGGTCATTTCTGAAATACCGTTTTCTTTGGCAATACGACTTGCCTCTTTCATCGCATTTAACGCCTTGTTCTCAGGTTCATCGCCTAACTTCATTGAGAACGGTATCCCATTTTCCTTGATCAATCTGGAAATACACATACGCATATAAGTTGGCAAATCAATACCTAGCTTTTCACAAATACTGATTGCTTTGATCTTTGCTGCATCATCTGTACGAAATTGAACTAATGAGCTTGCCATAATATCATCTCCTTTGTGATATTATTATACACCGTTTTGTAATCAAATGCAAGCAAATGATTATAATATGTTAAAAATTATATAAAAAAGACACCACATCAATTAAGATGCAATGCCTTTGAATTTTCGACTTTAGGTAGTTTGCTATTGAATTTCCGAT